>Ga0247843_1000034_pt1 | contig 260042 bp, 241 predicted proteins | sample LaCruzMarch2017__FD_192420 | JGI IMG/M metagenome (GOLD analysis project Ga0247843, IMG submission 192420) | Freshwater microbial communities from meromictic Lake La Cruz, Castile-La Mancha, Spain - LaCruzMarch2017_8m | ecosystem: Environmental > Aquatic > Freshwater > Lake | place: Spain...
GCCCGCTCCAGTCGAACCAGGAAGCCCGGTCCGTGCGACCGGGCTTTCTTGCTTTCTGCGCCCCGGGCGGCGTGAGTTTGCCAAGGTTGGGGTCGAGAGTTCGAATCTCTTCGCCCGCTCCAGTCGAACCAGGAAGCCCGGTCCGTGCGACCGGGCTTTCTTGCTTTCTGCGCCCCGGGCGGCGTGAGTTTGCCAAGGTTGGGGTCGAGAGTTCGAATCTCTTCGCCCGCTCCAGTCGATTGAAGAGGCCCGGTCGCGAGACCGGGCTTTTTGCTTTTGGCCAAGGGCGCTACCGCTCGCGACGCGGTCGCTCGCTGCTTGAGCGCGGGCAGCGCTCGGGGTTGAATTGGGCGGCCAGGCGCGGCTCAGTCCGCCTCCGCCGCGTCCGGATCGATCGCCTCTTCCACCAGTCGGCGCCAGTGGGGGTCGGTGTCGTCGACCAGGTCGACGTCGTCCAGCAGGGCGACCACCGCGTCGCCGTCCGGCAGGATCAGGCCCAGCACTTCCATGGGTTCGCCGAAGGCCCCGGCATGGACCTCGGCCTGGACCGCGACCGCGCCCTGTTCGCCGTCCTCGTCCCACCAGATGACCGGCTGGGGCAGGTCCATATCGAGGACCGAGGAGTCTTCGCTGTCGCCCAGGGCGAAAACGGCCCGGCGGGCCTGGACGTCGTCCAGGGTGGCGACGCGGCCGGTGAAGGCCACCAGCCGCGACCAGTCGTCGGCGTCGAATCCACCGCCGTCTGCGTCCGAATCGCCCTGACCGTCCTGATCCCGCATCCGGGCAGACTAGCGGCCGGGCGCGCCGGATCAATCGATGGCGAGCGCCGTCTTGATGTCGCGCCAGTCGATGTATTTGAAGTTCTGGTTGCCCACGTCGTTGATGTCGTCCTGGACCACGACGAGGCCATTGGGGAAGGGACCGATCGGGCCGCTCCAGGCCGCCAGGCCGTCGGTGCCGGTGACGCCGTCGATCGCGCCGTCCCGGACCACGAACCGGCCGACATAGACCGCAGCCGCCCCGTCGATGCGCCAGACGGGGAAGGTCGAATCCCCCTGGCTGGACCCGATCAGATAGCGGGCTTCCCCGTCCGTGATCGTGGTCAGGCCCTCGGCGTCGGCGACCAGAATGCCGGGCGCGATGGGCTGGACCAGGGTGCGGGCATCGCCCGAGGTCGCACCGAGGCCGTAACGCCAGAGGCCGACGTTCTCTTCGGTCAGATACAGGGAGTCGGTGGCGGGATCGGCGGCGCAGCCTTCGGAGATCGAGCCGATCTCGAACCGGCGGACCTCGCGCGCGACGGGTCGGCCCTGGACGTCGGCGGTCACGACGAACTGGCGCACCTCGCCCTCATGCCCGACCAGGATGGCGTGCACCTCGGTGCCGATCCGCGCGAAACAGAAGCCGTAGGGCTCGACCACGTCAGTGGCGATGGCGCCCCAGGGGCGGATGCCGTTCTGGCCCGTTCCGGCCGGATCGAACAGGTACAGCGACACGCCGGTTCTGCCCGGTGTCCGGTCGCTGGCCCCCAGCAACAGCTGCGGCCGACCGGCAACGGTCAACCCCTCGACCGCGTCGACGTTGTTCAGAAGGCCCTCGGGCAGAAACTGCAGGATCGCGCCGTCGAGGCCGTAGGCATAGAGGCCCGCCTTCTTGTCCGTACCGACGACGAGTCCCGGTGTCGTGGTCCCCATGACGGTGACAGGGCGGGGGCCGGCCCAAATGACCGGATCATCGGCGGCGTCCTGACCGGGTTCGCCGACGGACGGCGTCTCGACGACGGCATGGACGGCGGCGCCCGCGCCGACGAAACCGTCACCCTCGCCGCGATAATCGACCTCGTGCGTCGCGCAGCCCGACAGCGAAAGGGGCACCAGAAGGCATGTGAGGCGGAACAGCGAACTGGACATCGGGGGGCTCCGGACGTGGCGGAGCACGTCGAGACCACGCCTTGCCGCAGCGCGTCAAGACGATGGCCTGTCCGCGCTATACGGATCCATCCGGGTCAGGATGGATTTTCGAAGAACACACGCAAACCTGCGGTTTCTTCGTCGCAAAACCGTCAAGCCAGCTTTGCCGTCGGCGTTTAACGGCCTTTGCAAGGCGGACCCGGAATGCGGACGCCATGGGGATATCATCATGCGCAAGTCCATCCTGCTGCTTGGGGCAGCCTTCCTTCCGTTCGTACTGGCCGATGTGGCCGTGGCCCAGGAAGCACCGCAGACGCCCGAGACGGCGCTGGAAGAAGTCATCGTCACCGGCCGTCCGGTGTTCCGTAACCGCACCGACGACGTCGTGCCGACGCTGTCCTATGACCTGGAGTATTTCCAGCGCTTCGAGCCCCTGACGGTCGGCGATGCGCTCCGTCGCGTGCCGAGCGTGACCTTCCTGTCCGACGTGCTGGAATCCGACGGCGTGCGGCTGCGTGGCCTCGATCCCGGCTATACCCAGATTCTGATCAATGGCGAGCGCGTTCCCGGCGGCGGCGATGATCGCTCGTTCTTTGTGGACCGTATCCCGGCCGAGCTGATCGAGCGGGTCGAGGTCGTGCGTGCCTCTTCGGCCAACCGTTCGGGCGATGCGGTCGCGGGCACGATCAACATCGTGCTGCGTGACGCCTATACGCTGGACGGCGGCTACATCCGGGGTGGCGCGATCCTGTTCCCCGACGACGAATTCGGCGGGACTTTCGGCGCGGTCTACGGCGGAGAAGTCGCCGGCGGCCGCCTGCTGGTCGGTGCCAGCGTTCAGGACCGTCGCAATCCCAAGGACAAGTTCAGCCAGCGCTTCGATCGCCCTGGCGGCACCCTGGTGAATACCGAGGTCCAGACGGACGTCCGTAGCGGCACGGACTATTCGTTCAACGCCGACTATCAGGTGGATATCGGTGGGGGTGAACTGAGCCTGTCGGGCGTCTTCGTCCGCACCGAGCGCCTGCAGGACGAGGACTCGATCGAGTATCGGGCCGGACGCCAGCAGAATGCGGATCTGCTGACCGTCAACGATAACGACGTCGATATCGAGACCGACAATCTGTCGCTGCGCGGTCGCTATGAGATCGATATGCTGGGCGGCGAGACGCGCTTCAAGCTGGGCTATGCCTCCTTCGACGACAGCCAGTCCGAATTCGAGAACGAGGCCGAGTATCTGCGCGACACCATTCCCTTCCCTGAAGAGGACCGGTTTACCGCCGATCTCGAGTTCCGCGACCTCAAGGACGAGGAGGTTTCGGCCGCGCTGGAGCACACGCGCCCGCTCGGCGACGACACCGAGATTGAGTTCGGTATCCAGGCCGTCCAGAAGGACCGCGATTCGGATAGCCGCATCGCCAACCGCGTCCGCTTTACCGTACCGAACGCGCCCGCCCCGCGCCCGGCACAGCCGCCGTTCGTCTTCGTCAACAGCGAGTATGTGATCGAGGAAACGCGGATCGACCCCTATGTTATGGTTTCCGGCGAAACCGGTGCCGTGAAGTGGGAAGCCGGCCTGCGCTACGAGACCACGGACACCAGCGTCGCCGGGATCGACACCGACTATGCGGTGCTGCTCCCCTCGGTCAGCCTGCGCTACAATCTGAACGAAGCTGATCGCCTGATCGTCTCGGCGGGCCGCACCATCCGGCGTCCCAAGTTCAACGACCTGGCCCCGGTGACCCTGGAAGAAGAGCGTGGCGACAACGATTTCCGCGGCAACCCCCTTCTGGAACCGGAAACGGCCTGGGGCGTGGACGTCGGCGTCGAACGTCGCCTGGGCCGTGACGGCGTGGTGGGCCTGAACGTCTTCTACCGCGACGTCACGGACCTGATCGAAGACGTCAACACGGGCGTGCAAGGTTCCGGCGGTGCGGGAACCTTCATCGAGTCGATCGACAACGTCGGCGACGGGCAGGTTTACGGCGTCGAATTCGATCTCTCGACCCCGCTGACCTTCGCCGGGCTTGAGAATACGGGCGTGTTCCTGAATGCCTCCTGGCTCGACAGCCAGGTCGAGGATGCGCTGGGCGAGCGTCGCTTCAACGACCAGTCCGACTATGTCGTCAACCTCGGCTTCACTCACGATATCCCGAGCTGGGGGGCGGCGTTCGGCGCGACCTATCGCAAGCAGGGCGACGCCTTCGGCCGTGTGTACGCGGAAGAGGTCGCAACCCGCTATGGGGCCGACCTGGAGGTCTTCCTCGAGAAACGTCTGTTCGAGAACGCCGTGGTGCGCCTGACGGCAATCAACCTGCTGGACAGCGCCAAGGACGAGGTGTTCGACAAGTTCAACGATCAGGCCGACCAGATCGCCCGTAGCTATGACGAATACGAGCTGGAAACCGAGACCGCCGGACCGGTCGTGCAACTGGTGATGCGTCTGGCCTTCTGATCCGACGCCTGACCAAACGAGGGGACCGGTGGCGACATCGGTCCCCTTTTTCGTGCGTGCTTGCGGGATTGATCGCGCAGTTGCGACTGGACCAGGAGGCGGGTCCGGCCTAACCGCTCGTTCGGCCCGGGTCTTGCGAGGTTCGCGTCACAGGCGCTTTTTCAGTGCCACAATGGGATGACGCGGGATGTTTCTGGAAGGTGAGGTCGACTGGGTTCTGGTGCTGGGCCTGCTGGCGGCCGTGACCTCGATCCTGGCCGTGGCGTCCCTGATCTTTGCCTTCACCCACAGGACCCGCCACGTCTCCACCGCCGACGAACTGGATGCCGTTTCAAAGGCCCGTGAGGCGGCCGAGACGCGCCTGTACGAGACCCTGAACGCCACTCCCGTGGCCATCGTCCAGACCGATCGCGGGGGCAAGTTCGTCTTCGCCAACCGCGCCGCGCACCAGCTGATGGGTCGCCGCGACGCCGAACTGATCGGGCTGCGGTTTCATTCGGCGACCTGGGGCATCACCTATCCGGACGGTCGCCCGGTGCCGCCGGACCTGCTTCCCAGTGCCCGGGCCCTGCGCGGTCAGACGGTCAAGGGCTTCCAGCACATCTTGGCCAATCCGGCGACGCGGCGGAAGATGCTGGTCTCGGTCACCGCCATGCCGATCGAGGATTCGCTGGGCCAGATCATCGGCTCCACCGCCGCCATCGTCGAGACCGAAGGGCTGACGACGCCCGAGGCCCTGCCGGTCGAGGCCGCGCCCTTCGTCAATGGTGCCGACGACCTGACCCGACGCGTGTTCGAGGCGGCGTCCAGCGCCCTGGTGGTGGTGGCCGCCAACGGCGTGATTCGCGAGGCGAACGCCACGGCCTTGTCCCTGTTCGGCCGGGACGTCGGCGTGATCGGCACGGACTTCGCCGATCATTTCCTGGACGAGACCGAGCGGGTCGAAGGTCGCCAGACCCTGAGGGCCGCGCTGGCCACCACGCCCGGCGAGGCCGACCCGATCGAGTCGCGCCTGGGCGGCGAGCACGGCGTGTCCTGGCGCATCCTGCCGCTGTCCAGGCCGGGCGGGTCGATAGATGCCCTGCTGCTGGCGGGCACGCCGGTCTCCGCCCCCGAGGTGGAGGCACCGGTCATCGAGGCGGAAGCGGCTCCTGCCGGGGATGAGATCGATGGCATTGCCCTGGCCCGCGCGGCCGAGGCCGCCGCGGTCGCGCAGGCGGCGGAGCTGGCCCGCATGCTGGAACAGGTTCAGGCGGATCTGCAGGCCGCGCGCGACGAGACCGCCGCCGTCGAGGCGCGGGCCCGCGCCGAGGTCGCCGACCGGAACGAGGCGGCGTATCGGCTCGAGAGCGTCGGTCGCCTGACGGGCGGCGTGGCCCAGGACTTCAATGCGCTGCTGGCCGTCATGACCAGCGCACTCGACATGATGCTGAAGACCGCAGACGATCCCGCCCGGGTGCGTCGTCTGGGCAAGGCCGCGCTGATCGCGGGACAGAGGGGCGAGGCCCTGACGCGCCGCCTGTCGGCCTTTTCGGCGGGCGAGGACGCCCGGGGGCAGGTGCTGGATACCGGTGTCCTGGTGCGCGGGCTCGAGACCCGGCTGGGGACTCTCGCGGGCCCGGGAATCGACCTGATGATCGAGGTCCCCCAGGTGGAAACACCCGTTCTGCTGGACCCGGTTGCCTTCGAAGCGACGCTGATGGGGCTGGTCCGCAATGCGGTCGAGGCCATGGACGGGGCCGGATCGATCGCGGTGCGGCTGCAGGCCCTGGACGGCGGGGTGCGCCTGTCGGTGCGCGATACCGGGCCGGGGCTGACCGTGGCGACCGCCGAGCGCGCGCTGGAGCCCTTCTTCACCACCCGCGTGGGGGCACAGGGCCTCGGCCTCGCCCAGGCCCATGCCTTCGCCCGCCAGTGGGGCGGCACGCTCAGCCTGACCGGGGCCGATGGCGAGGGGGCGGAGGCCGTCCTGACCCTGCCCGGCGTGGTTGCGGCGCCACGGATGGAGGATTCCGCCGCCTGACCGGCTCGCCCGCCGACCGGTGTTCATGCTAGGGTGTTAACCTTGATCTGTGGCGGGGGCGCTTGTGGTTTGGGTCTTGAGGGTTTTCTTGGGTGCGCTCGCACTCGGCTATGCAGCCTGGCTGTGCCAGCCCCTGGCTGAGGCGCTGTCCTCGGGCTTGAGCATCCCGCAGGTCTGGAGCGGGCTGGTTGAGAACGGTACGCTGCTGGCGGCGACGCTGCTGGCGACCATCGCCTTGTACGGACTGGGCGGACTGGCGACCGTGGCGGGTCTGACCTGGGCACCGGCGCTCTATTTCGCGGGTGTCGTGGGTGACATCGCCCTGCGACTCGCGGTGACCAGCGGGGCGGCCGAGCCTGTGGCCCCCGCTCTGGATGTCGCCGCTCGCATTGACGCGGCGCTGCGCCCCCTGGGCGTTCTGGTCGAGACCACGCCCCTGACGCTTGCCGCCCTTCTGACCCTGGGCCTGTGCATCCTGGCAACGGGCGTCTGGCGAGGTCAGAAAGCCGTGCCCCTGACCGACTTCTGGAACCACCCCCCCGTCTGGCCTTGATCCGCCGCACGCCGCCTCCCTTCAGTCTCAACGGCAGGCCCGAATGAAGACCCTTCGCTTCGTCCTGGTCCTGGCCGTCATCGGCTATGCGGGCTGGCTGGCATGGCCCTTCCTCTCGCCCTTCTTCGAAGGCGCGCCGCTGGACGTCGCACGCCAGCGCGCGGGTGCCATGGTGGAAGCCGGTGGCGGGCTCCCCCAGGCGGCCCTCTGGATCGGCGCCGTCCTGCTGTACGTCATTGCGGCATTGCTGCTGGGAGCGGGCAATCCTCGCGCGGCCCTCGCCTATTTCCTGGGCTTTATCGCCGATGCGGTGCTGAGGCTGGCCATCGACCGGTCGGGCGGATCGCAGAACGCCTCGATCTCAGCCGACAGCTATTCGGCCGGGGGCGAGATGGCGCAGCGGTCGGCCGAGGCGGTGGCCCCCGCCGGTCTGCCGGTGGATCCGACCTGGCTGATCCTGGGCACCCTGCTGGTGGTCGGGGTCCTGATCGTTGTCCTCTCGCGCCGGAGGGTACGACGCCGGGGGCCGGGACAGCTCGCCGCCTGAAAGGGCCTCGCAGCCGGGACGGACCGTCCCCATATCGGATTCCTCGGTCGATACGTCTGTTGATTCTGACGGGCCAGCCGCTACGACAGCGGCGCTTTCCCCGACCGCGCACGACCCAGAGGTTTCCATGACCGACGCCGCCCCCGCCCCATCCGCTCCTGCATCCTACGACGTCGTGATCATCGGTGGCGGCCCCGGCGGCTACAACGCCGCGATCCGGGCCGGGCAGCTGGGGATGAAGGTGGCCTGCGTGGAAATGCGCGGGACGTTGGGCGGGACCTGCCTGAACGTCGGCTGCATGCCGTCCAAGGCCCTGCTGCATGCCTCGGAACTGTTCGAGTCGGCGTTGAAGGACTTCGCGGGCATCGGCATCGAGGTGACGCCGACGCTGAACCTGCCGGTGATGATGAAGCAGAAGAGCGAGAGCGTGACCGCCCTGACCAAGGGCATCGAATTCCTGTTCAAGAAGAACAAGGCCGACTGGATCAAGGGCAAGGGCCGGATCGCCGGACCCGGCACGGTCGAGGTCGAGGCCGCCGACGGGACGAAGACGATCCTGAAGGCCAGGGACATCGTCATCGCCACGGGCTCTGAGCCCACGCCCCTGCCCGGCGTCGACTTCGTCGAGGGCAAGGTCGTGGATTCCACCGGGGCCCTGAGCCTGCCCGCCGTGCCGAAGAAACTGATCGTGGTCGGGGCGGGGATCATCGGCCTGGAGCTGGGATCGGTCTGGCGTCGCCTGGGGGCGGAGGTGACGGTGGTCGAATATCTGCCGCGCATCACGCCCGGAATGGACTCCGACCTGGCCACAGCCTTCCAGCGCGCCCTGACGAAACAGGGCCTGACCTTCAAGCTGGGGTCGAAGGTCACGGGGTCGAAAGTGACCGACACCGGCGTCGAACTGACCGTGGAACCGTCGGCGGGCGGCGCGGCCGAGACCCTGACCGGCGACGTCGTCCTGGTCGCCATCGGCCGGCGCCCCTATACGGCGGGGCTGGGGCTGGAGACGGTGGGCGTCGAGACCGACAAGCGCGGCGTCATCGTCGGCGACCACTTCAAGGTGGCGGATGGCGTGTGGGTGATCGGCGACGTCACCACCGGCCCGATGCTGGCCCACAAGGCGGAAGAAGACGCCGTCGCCGCCATTGAACTGATCGCGGGCAAGGCCGGTCACGTCGACTACAATCTGGTGCCGAGCGTGGTCTACACCTTCCCCGAGGTGGCCTGGGTCGGCCGGACCGAGGACCAGCTGAAGGCCGACGGCATCGCCTACAAGTCCGGTAAATTCCCGTTCACCGCCAACAGCCGGGCCAAGATCAACCACGAGACCGACGGCTATGCCAAGGTCCTGGCCGACGCCACGACCGACCGCATCCTGGGGGTCCACATCATGGGACCGCAGGCCGGCGAGATGATCGGCGAGGCCTGTGTCGCCATGGCCTTCGGCGGGGCCTCCGAAGACCTCGCCCGCACCAGCCACGCCCACCCGACCCGCTCCGAGGCCGTCAAACAGGCGGCCATGGGCGTCGAGGGCTGGACCATGCAGGCCTGAAACGCGGTCAGATCCCGCGTCGGGGTCGCCTGCGCCGGAGCGGCCCGACCGTGATCCGGGCCCGAGCGTAGTCCAGGGCGACAGTCTCGAACCGGGTCAGGATGTCGGCTCCCAGCAGCAGCGCCGGTCGATCCTGCAGACCCAGGGCCGAAAAGACGTGCAGGTCCGAGAATAGAAGCGGGGTAGGCCCCAGCGAGCGGCGGGCGATGCGCAGTCTGGATGCAGTCTGGGCCTCGGCCTGAAGGGGTGTGCCGTTGACACCAAGGATGATCGGCGTCGGCACAGTGGGGCCACGCGCGCCGTCGCGGCCGATCCGGGACTGCAGGGCGCGGTTGCCGATGGAGTACTGGGCCCCGCTGTCGACGAAGGCATCGACCGCGACGCCCTCGACCTCGGTCGGCAGCAGCAACTGGCCAAAGCGGCCTTTCACGGCGCGGGCGGGCGTACGCCCCAGCCGACCGGCGGCGGCCTCGCCCCGGTTGAAGGTGATGAACTCGCCGTCGTTGGGTCGCAGAAGGACGCTGGTCTCGACGAAATCGATGATCAGCTCGAACCGGCCCAGGGTGTCCAGACCGACCAGGCCGTCGGAGCCCAGGTCGGCGCGGGGAAAGACGGGTGCCAGGATCTGCTGGAAGCGCTGGTTCCCGAACTCAAGGGTCTGGATCATGACCGTGTCGACCACCGTGTCTGACGTCACACCGTGCACGAGGGTCCGGGGTCCAGACGGCAGGGCCATGGCGCGAGCCAGTTCGGTCGATATGACCGTGCGTTCGGCCCCTGTGTCGATGACGAACATGGCCGTCTGGCGCGCCTCGATCCGCACGGCGATCGCCATGCGAGTCAACAGGTTGATCGACAGGGCGGTGGCCGGATCCATCGGCGGATCGGCCACGGGCGCGGCCTGAAACCCGCTGCCGACCCCCAGCCATAGGACGGACCCCGCAAGGAAGCCGCGTCGATCCGGAACGGATGTCGATGGCGGCGCGATGACCTCCCCCTTTCGGTCGTCGAGACAAGGCTCGCGAGCGCAGCCTCGAACCGAATTGCAAATTCCGCAAGACCCGCCAAAAGTGTATCTTCACCCGCCAATGGAGGTTCCGATGCTATCGTTGATGCTCCTTCTTGTTGCCGGGCCACAGTCGCCCACCCCTGTGATGCCTGACCGATTGTCGCGCCCTGCGCCGCAGCCTGATGGTATGCGCATGCGTGTGGTCGGACAGACGTCGCCGATGTGCCGTCCCGAAGTGATGAGCGCCGTCGATCGGAGCGCTGCGGGCGGTGACCTCATGTGGCGTGAAGGCGGGGAGGCCGTGGGCCTCTATCGTCTGCTCGAGCGGCGGGTGAACGGCTGTTCCGCGCCGATCATCGTCAACTATCGCATCCCCGGCTCCGATGCGCTCGGCCGAGAAATGGGGCGCACGCCACCCGATCAGCCGGGCGCTATCCGCCGCCCCTAGTCCTGATCGGCCGATGCCTTGAATCAGGCTCCACATAGGAGCGAGGGCATGATTCACGCTTTCGGCTGGACCCACGATGGGGGTCCAGGTCAAACGATCATGCCCTAGGCGCGTGGATGCGCCGCCGCATAGGCCCCCAGCAGGTGGGCGGCGTCGACGGCGGTGTATTTCTGGGTCGTCGACAGGCTGGCGTGGCCCAGCAGTTCCTGGATCGAGCGGAGGTCGGCCCCGGCGCCCAGCAGATGGGTGGCGAAGCTGTGGCGCAGGGCGTGCGGGGTCGCGGACGCCGGCAGGCCGAGGCGGCCGCGCAGCCTCTGGACCGTCGCCTGGACATGGCGGGCGCTGAGCGGACCGCCGCGGCGGGCGCGGAACAGGGCGTCTGACGGTTCCAGCGGGAAGGGCTGGGCGGTCAGGGCTGCATTGACGGCCGCCCGCACGGCGGGCAGGACCGGAACCAGCCGGGTCTTGCCGCCCTTGCCGGTGATGCGAAGCGTTTCGGGCAGGGGCGCATCGGCGCGGGTCAGGCCCAGCGCCTCCGAAATCCGCAGGCCGCAGCCGTAGAGCAGCGACAGGACGGCCGTGTCGCGCAGGGCCTCCCACGGCTCCGCATCGCGATCGAGGCCGGGTTCGGCCAGCATGCCCCGGGCCTGATCGGCACTCACCGGACGCGGCAGGCTCGCCTTGATCCGTGGACCGCGCACCAGGGCCAGTTGCGGGGCGGGGGTGTCGCAGCGGCGGTCGAGGAAGACGTGAAAGGTGCGGATCGCCGACAGGGTCTGGCTGAGCGAGCGGGCGTTCAAGGGGTGATCGCCGGACCGGCGCTCGGCCAGATGGGCGCGAAGCTCGGCGGCCGTGACGGTGCCCAGGTCCGGCAGGCGCTGGGGTTCGCTCCGGTGGCGTTCGAGGAAGGCCAGATACTGGCGGCCGATGTGGCCATAGGCCTCCAGGGTGCGGGGCGAGAGTCGCCGCTCGTGCGCCAGATGCTCCAGCCAGGCGGCGAGCGCTTCGGAGGCGGTCAGTTCAGGATCGGCCATCGCTCGGCCGTGCGTTCGACGACCCGGGCGATGAAGGCGACCAGTTCGCAACCCATACCGGGGGTGAAGCCCTCGTCCTCGGGCGATCCGAAGGCACAGATCGCGTGGCGGGCCTGATCGTTGCGCTCACCGCCCAGATGCGGGGCCATGCGGATCAGGGCGACCGAGCGAATGTCGGCGGTCGACGGTCCGAACAGGTCCAGCCCCTCGAACATCGGCCCCAGCCAGGTTAGGCCGTGATCGCCCAGCAGACCGTCGACGCCGCCGACCTCCAGCAGCTTCCAGCCGAACGGGGCGCTGCCGGGCTTCTCGACCGCGATCGCGGCACCCGACAGACCGAACCGGCCCTGGGCCGCCGCATCCAGGCGGCGGGCGAGGTCGGAATGGTTGCGGGATTCCAGCAGGTCCAGGGCCGCGACATGGGTCTGGGTCTGGGCGGCGAAATTGGCCCGGGCGATGGATTCAATGCGTTTCCTGGCATCCGCCTCGCGCTCGGCGGCCGCTTCCAGCCTGGTCAGGGCCGCGCGGCCGAATTCCACGACGTTGCGGCCATGGGGCTTCAGCCCGATCTCCTCCAGCAGGGAGCGGTCGTCGGCCAGGGTCTGGGGGTTGGCCTGAAGCCAGGCGCGGACTTCCGGCCAGTGAAGGCCTTCAGGCTGTGCGAACAGGTCGGCGGTCTTGTCCTCGGACGTCACTCGGCACTCCTGTCCGGGGCGCCGGACGCGTTCACAGGATCGACTGTCCCGTCTTGCCCCAGTCGGCGAGGAAGGCATCAAGCCCCTTGTCGGTTAACGGGTGCTTGACCAGGGCCTTGAAAGTCTCTGCCGGCAGGGTCGCGGCATCGGCCCCGGCGATCGCGGCGGCCGAAACGTGACCTGGATGACGCAGGGAGGCGGCGAGAATTTCCGTCTCGAAGCCGTGAGTGTCGTAAAGGACGCGGATGTCTTCCAGCAGTTCGATTCCATTCGACCCGTGGTCGTCCAGCCGTCCGACGAACGGCGAGACGAAGGTCGCACCGGCCTTGGCCGCCAGCAGGGCCTGGGCGACGGAAAAGCACAGGGTGACGTTGGTCCGGATGCCCCTGTCGGCGAAGTTCCGGGCGGCGCGCAGGCCGTCCCACGTCAGGGGCAGTTTGACGACGACATTGGGCGCGATGGCGGCCAGCCGGTCGCCTTCCTTGACCATGGTCTCGAAATCGGTGGCGACCGCCTCGGCGCTGATCGGCCCCTCGACGAGGGCGCAGATCTCGGCGATGACCTCGGCGATGTTGCGACCGGATCTGGCGATCAGCGAGGGATTGGTGGTGACCCCGTCCACCATGCCGGTGGGCAGCATGTCCTTGATGACGGCGACGTCGGCGGTGTCGAGAAAGAGTTTCATGCGGCGGGTTCTAGCCGACAGGACCGGCCTGTGAAAGTCGCCTCCGTCCTCATTCCCCTGCCGGTTCACGAGGCCTTCGACTATGAGGTGCCCGAGGCGATGACGCTGACGCGGGGCGACCAGGTCGCGGTGCCTCTGGGGCCGCGCCTGATGCGGGGCGTCGTCACCGAGGTGCGCGAGACGACCGGCTCAAACCGACGGCTCAAGGTGGTGGAGACCCGGCTGGACGATCCGCCCCTGCCGGCCGGCACGCTGGATTTCGTCGAATGGGCCGCGCGCTGGACGCTGAGCCCGCCGGGCGAGATGGCGGCGACGGCGCTGAAGGGGCTGCGCGCGCCGCGCCCCCGGCCCGAGCGACGGGTGCGGCGGGTTGGCGACCGACGGCCCGCCCGTCCGACGGCCGGGCGGACGGCGGTTCTGGAGGCCTTGGGCGAGGCTGCGATGCCAGGCCCCGATCTGGCGCGGCTGGCAAGGGTGTCGTCGGCCGTGGTCAAGGGGCTGATCGACGAGGGCGTGCTGGAGGTCATCGAGACCGACGCAGACGCCGCCTTCGACGCGCCCGACCCCGCCCATGCCCCGGCCACGTTGAACGCGGATCAGGCGGCGGCGGCGGATGCGATCGCGGCCGCGACCCGGGCGGGCGGATTCCGGCCCTTCCTGCTGGACGGGGTCACGGGTTCGGGCAAGACCGAGGCCTATCTGGAGGCGGTGGCCCGGACCCTGGCTGCGGATCCGGCGGCCCAGGTGTTGATTCTGCTGCCCGAGATCGCCCTGACCCAGGACCTGATCGCCCGGATCACGGCCCGGTTCGGCGCGGCCCCCGCCGAATGGCATTCGGGCGTCGCCCCGGCGCGTCGCCGACGGGTGTGGGAGGCGGTGGTGTCGGGCCGATGCAGCATCGTCGTCGGGGCCCGGTCGGCGCTGTTCCTGCCCTTCCCCCACCTCAGCCTGGTCGTCGTCGACGAGGAGCACGACGGGTCCTTCAAGCAGGAGGACGGTCTGGTCTATCACGGGCGCGACCTGGCGGTGGCGCGGGCCCGGATCGAGGAGGCCGTGGTGGTCCTGGCCTCGGCCACGCCGTCGCTGGAGACCCTGTGGAACGCGCAGGCCGGCCGCTATGGCTGGCTGAAGCTGTCCAGCCGGCACGGGGCAGCGGTGCTGCCCGACATCCAGCTGCTGGACCTGCGGCAATGCCCGCCCGACCCGGGGACCTGGCTGTCGCAGCCCCTTCGCGAGGCGATCGCCCGGACCCTGATGGCGGGGGAGCAGACCCTGCTGTTCCTGAACCGGAGGGGCTATGCGCCTGTCGTCCTGTGCCGCGCCTGCGGGCACCGGATGACCTCGCCCGATACCGACAGCTGGCTGGTCGAGCATCGCTATACCGGGCGGCTGGTCTGCCACCTGACCGGATTCACCATGGCGCGACCCCGATTCTGTCCGTCGTGCGGGGCCGAGGACACCCTGGTGTCGGTCGGACCGGGCGTCGAACGGGTCGAGGAAGAGGTCCGCCAGCTGTTCCCCGAGGCGCGGACGGCCGTGTTCAGCTCCGACACCGTTCCGGACGCCAGGTCCGCCCGCGCCCTGATCCAGCGGATGACGGACGGCGAGATCGACATCCTGGTGGCGACCCAGGCGGCGGCCAAGGGGCACAATTTCCCGCGGCTGACCCTCGTGGGGGTCGTGGATGCGGATCTGGGTCTGCGCGGCGGCGATCTGCGGGCGGCGGAGCGGACCTATCAACTGTTGACGCAGGCCACCGGCCGGGCCGGACGGGCGGACAGGCCCGGCCGGGCGGTCCTGCAGACCTGGACGCCGGAGCATCCGGTCCTGATGGCCCTGGCGGCGGGCGACCGGGACGCCTTCGTCGAGGCGGAAATGGCCGAGCGGGAGGCCGCGACCCTGCCGCCGCACGGGCGTCTGGCGGCACTGATCCTGTCCGGGGTCGATGCGATGGCGGTCGAGAAGGTCGCCACCGATCTGGCCGCCGCCATCCCCAATGCCGAACGGCTGGAAGTCTATGGCCCGGCAGATGCGCCGCTGGGCCTGATCCGCGGGCGGCGGAGAAAGCGGCTTCTGGTGCGGGCGGACCGGGACGTCGACCTGCAGGGCTTCCTGCGAGCCTGGCTGGCGCGGGTGAAGGTGCCGGGGTCGGTCCGGGTCACGGTCGATGTGGACCCCTACAGCTTCCTCTAGCCGACCTTCATCGCCCGTCCTGTCCCACCGCAAACCCGGCAACGCGCGTCGGCCGGATTCGATCACCTGCGCGTCGAGCGGCGGCCACGCGAAGCTTTGTGACTCTTTGTCCATGTTTGACCGGCCGCGATTGCCAGAGCGCGCGCCGTCGTTAAGGTCTGTGACGCTCATCAAAAAAGGACCGTTTCCATGCGTCTACGCCTCGCCTCGCTGGCTGCCATCATGGCTGTGATCGCCCCGGCCGTACCCGCGGTCGCTGCCGGATCGGAAGGTCCCGCAACGGCTTCAGCAGCCGCGCTACCGGTCCAGGCTGCGCCCCTGCAGGCCGCGCCAGTGGCTGAACTGGTGTCAGAGGTCGATATTCCATGGACGCGGTTCACGCTCGACAACGGCCTGACGGTCATCGTGCATGAAGATCACAAGGCCCCGGTGGTGGCGGTGTCGGTCTGGTACAATGTGGGCTCCAAGGACGAGCCGGCCGGCTCGACCGGCTTCGCCCACCTGTTCGAGCACCTGATGTTCGGCGGATCTGAAAACGCGCCGGGCTCCTACCTCGGCCGGATGCGCAATCTTGGCCCGTCGAACCTCAACGGCACGACCTGGTTCGACCGCACCAACTATTTCCAGACCGTGCCGACGCCGGCGCTGGAACAGGCCCTGTTCCTTGAGAGCGACCGCATGGGCCATCTGCTTGGCGAGGTCGGTCAGGAGGTGCTCGATCTGCAGCGCGGCGTGGTGCAGAACGAAAAGCGCCAGGGCGACAACCAGCCCTATGGCCTGTTCGAATACGCCCAGCTGGAAGCCCTCTTCCCCGAAGGCCATCCCTATCGTCACTCGACCATCGGCTCGATGGCCGACCTGGACGCGGCCAGCCTGGAGACGGTGCGCAACTGGTTCCGCGAGAACTATGGCCCCAACAACGCCATCGTCGTCCTGTCCGGCGACATCACCGAAGCGACCGCCCGCCCCCTGATGGAAAAGTATTTCGGCGCCATCCCGCGTGGCCCGGTGAACACCCCAGCCGAGGCCGATGTGCCGACCCTAGCCGCGCCGATCGTCGAGGTCATGCATGACCGGGTCGCCAACACCCGCCTGACGCGCAGCTGGGCCGTGCCTGGCCTGTTGAGCGACGACGCCGTGCCCCTGTCGGTCGGTGCCCAGGTGCTGGGCGGCCTCGCTTCCTCGCGCCTTGACAACCTGCTGGTCCGCGAGGAGCAGACGGCCGTATCGGTGTCCTCGTCCCTGTCGGATTTCCACCGCATCGGCATCTTCGACATCTCGGTCGATGTGAAGCCGGGCCAGGACGCCGCCGAGGTGAGCCGGCGCCTGGACGCCATCATCTCCGACTTCATCGCGCAGGGACCGACCGCTGAAGAAGTCGCGCGCGTCGCCACCCGCTATGCCTCCCAGCGGATCCAGAGCCTGGAACAGGTCAACGGGAAGGCCAATGTGCTCGCCGAGGGTCAGTTGTATGCGGGCGATCCGGACGACTACAAGAAGGAGCTGGCCGAATACGCCTCCGTCACTCCGGCCCAGGTCACCGCCGCCATGCAGCGCTGGCTGACCCGTCCGGTCTTCGACATGACCATCGCTCCCGGCGAGCGCGAGGCTTACGTCGAGGCCGCCGCCACGCCGTCTGGCGCGACCCCGGTCCCGGCCGCCGAAATCCAGCGCGTGGCCCGCGATCCGATGCCGGCCATCGGCCAGGTACCGGACCTGGAGTTCCCGGCCGTCGAGCGCGCGACGCTGTCGAACGGCGTCAAGGTCGTCTACGCCCGGGTCGACACCGTTCCCGTGACCCGCGTCGCCGTGGAGTTCGACGCCGGCTATGCCGCCGACCCCGCCGATCGCCTCGGTGCCCAGGCGATGATGCTGGACCTGCTGGACGAGGGCACAACGACCCGCAATGCCAACCAGCTGGCCGAGGAAGAGGAACGTCTGGGTGCCTCGATCAATGTCGCGGCCTCGATGGACCGGACGAGCGCCGACCTGTCGGTCGTGACGGCCAACCTGACACCGTCGCTGACTCTCCTGGCCGACGTGGTCCGGAATCCGGCCTTCGCGGCGTCGGAGATCGAGCGCATCCGCGCGTCGCGTCTGTCGGGTCTGGCCAGCGAAAAGACCAATCCGAACGCCATCGCCTCCCGCGCCCTGCCACCGCTGATCTACGGGGAGACCAGCCCCTATGGCCGATCCTTCACCGGTACGGGTGACGAGGCGACGATCACCGCCCTGACCCGTGCGGACCTGGTGGCGACGCACTCTGCCTGGGTCAGGCCGGACAATGCGACCCTCTTTGTCGTGTCGGACCTGCCGCTGTCGCAGGTGACGCCGCAGCTGGAGGCCGCCTTCGGCGACTGGCGCGCGCCCTCGACTCCCAGGGGGACCAAGGACTTCGCCGACGCCGCCGTTCCGACGCCCACGAACCGCATCGTCCTGATCGACCGGCCGCAGTCGCCGCAGTCGCTGATCTATGGCGGGGCGGTCCTGCCCCTGTCCGGTACGGATGACCTGCTGGCCCTGAACGCGGCGAACGTGACGCTGGGGTCGGACTTCCTGTCACGGATCAACTCCGACCTGCGCGAGACCAAGGGCTGGTCCTATGGCGTACGCGGAAGTGTCAATGCGCTGGAACACCGCCTGCCCTACATCGTCAACGCCCCGGTTCAGGCCAACCGGACCGGGGACTCGATCGCGGCCCTGATCGCCCAGTTCGACCGGTTTCTGGAGACCGACGGCGTCCAGCCGAACGAGCTGGAGCGGACCATCAATGGCAACACCCGATCGCTGGCCGGGGGGTTCGAGACTTCGGCCCAGATTCTGGGTGCCCTGCGCTCCAATGCCCTGTTCGGCCGTCCGGACGACTATCAGGCGACGCTGGCCAGCCGCACTCGCGCACTGACGGCGGCCCGGATGGACGAAGCCGCTCGCGCGGTCATCCAGCCCGACCACTTCGTTTGGGTCGTGGTGGGCGACGCAGCGGTGGTGCGGCCGCAGCTGGACGGCCTCGGCCTGCCGGTCGAGGTGCGATCGATCGAATAGGCGCTTCGCCCGGGGCCCGGCCCTCCTGTCTGAATATCTAGTCGTCGTCTTCGATGGCGTGGATGTCGTCGTCGGACAGTCCGAAATGGTGACCGATCTCGTGGATCAGGACGTGGGCGATCAGGTCCGACAGGCCGACGTCGCCTCGTTCGCACCACTCATCCAGGATGGGGCGACGGTACAGGAACACCCGCGACGGCTCCACCGCCGGTCTCAGCCCCTCGCGCCGGCCGATATCGACGCCGTGGTACAGGCCGGTCAGCTCGAAGGGATCCTCGAGCCCGACAGAGGCCAGCGTCTCTTCGTCTGCGAAATCGTCGATCCGCAGCACCACCTCACCCGCCGCCGATCGAAACGGCTCGGGCAGGGCGTCGAAGGCGGCTCGCGCCACAGCGGCGAAATCGTCCAGCGACGGGGCCAGGCGGTCGGTCCATTCGGCAGAAGCAGTGGTCTGTGGCATGCTGCGGATATCGGTCCGGCAGGGCCTCCGCGCAATCGCGGAAATCAGGCTATGCTGGCGAATCGAATCGGCGGGTGAACGGGAATGGACGGAGCCGAGATCGCCTTTGTGGCGACGGCCGGAGCGGCGGGACTGGCGCTGGCCCTCATCGCCTGGGCCTGGCGGCTGAAGCGCGCCCTGGCGCGCCGGGAATCCATGATTGAGTATGGACTGCAGTCGGCCGAGACCGGAGCCGTCAAGCGGGACGCAGCCCTGGCCGCGTTCGGCGACGTGCGCCTGAGCCTGGTGCACGATGCCATGCCGGTCGTGGTGGGAGACGCAGCGCACATCCAGTCGGCTCGCACTGGCCTGGCCGCAGCGGAGACCGGCGACCCGGCCCTGGACCTGGCCGAAAGCCTGAACGCACGCCACACCGAAGCCGTTCGTCTGCTGCTGGACGAGGGTCAGCCCTTTGACCTGCGCGACGGGGACTGGCGCATCGAGGGACGGCCGTTCGGTGGCGAGGCCTGGATCGGCCTGTCGCAGCTGTCCGCGTCCGAACGGTCCGACGTCACGCCCGGCGAGGTCCCCGGCGGGCTCGGGGCCGGTCTGATCGCCGACGCCTCGCCCGCGCCGACCTGGGTGGTGGACGATCAGGGCCAGCTGGTCTGGGCCAATCGCGCCTGGCTGGCCGAGGTCCGCGCGCCGTCTCTGGAGGAGGCCCGCGAGGCGGGAGCCGTGTTCGACCGGGGGGCCGACCAGCTGGCGGCCGAGGCGTCTCGCGTGGGCGCGCGTCAGGAAGGCTTCCGCTGGACGGCGGGCGACAGCCGCAGGCGCGCCTGGAAGATCATGGCCGAGCCGCTGGCGGGCGTCGGCGGGCCGGTGCTGGTCTTCGCCATCGACATGACCGAGGCCGAGGAAACCCGCGACACCCTGCGCCGCCACGTCACGGCGCACGACGAGACGCTGAACCATCTGGCCGATGCGGTGGCCATCTTTGGCCCGTCACGGAAGCTCGCCTTTCACAACACCGCCTTCCAGACCCTGTTCACCCTCGACCCCGCCTGGTTGAACGAACGGCCGACGCACGGCGAACTCCTTGACCGGTTGCGCCAGCGCCGCATGCTGCCCGAGGTCATCGACTACGCCGGATGGAAGGCCCGGGAGCTGGAGTTTTACGGCGCGGCCGAAGCGGCCCCGGACGACAGCTGGTCCCTGCCGGACGGACGGACCCTCAGGGTCGTGCGACAGCCGCACCCGCTGGGCGGCATCCTGCTGATCTTCTCCGACATTACCGGTGAGCTGTCCCTGCGCAGCCGCTTCAATGCCCAGCTGCAGGTCCAGACCGCGACGCTGGACAAGCTGAATGACGCTGTGGCCGTGTTCGGGTCGGACGGCCGCCTGCGCCTGCACAATGAGGCGTTCGAGACCTTCTGGGCCGTGTCGGCCGAACGGCTGGAAGCGGCGGGCGACTTCGACGCCGTAGCCGAACTGTGCAAGGTCGCCCTGCCCGACGCCGCCCTGTGGCTGGGGCTGAAGGCGCGGGTCGCCGACCCCGATCCGGAAAGCCGCGTGGCGGTCCAGGGCGAGGGGCGCACGACCGATGGCCGGATCGCCGCCTGGCAGACCCGCCCCCTGCCCGATGGTGCGACCCTGGTGGCCTTTTCTGATGTCACGGCCCGGCGGGAACTTGAACAGGCCCTGGCCCAGCGGGAGGCGGCCCTGAAGGAAAGCCAGGCGCTGAAACGCGAGTTCGTCGGCTCGGTCAGCTATGAGCTGCGGACCCCCCTGACGACCATCGTCGGCTATTCCGAACTGCTGGAAAGCCTGGGCGATCTCCCCGAACGCAGCCGCCAGCATGCCGGAGCCATCCGCATCGCAGCCGGGCAACTGGCCCGCTCGATCGACGACGTGCTGGACATGGCCCAGGTCGACGCCGGGGAGATGGAGCTGTCGCTCGGCGACGTGCGCATCCGCGACCTGTTCGCCGAGGCGATCGAGCGTCACCGCTCCCGGATCGAGGGTCGCGGCGCGACGCTGAGGGCCATGGTCCCGACCGATCTGCCCCCGGTCCGGGCCGACGCGCGGCGTCTGATGCAGGCCCTGGATCACCTGCTCGAAAACGCGACACGATCCGTGTCCGAGGGCGGAGCGGTCGTGCTGAAGGCCGAACTGAACGGCACCGAGGTCCGCATCCGGGTCGAGGACACCGGGCGGGGTATCCCCTATCACATCCAGGCCCTGGTCTTCGACCGGTTCGTCAAGCGCGAGCGCGGCGGACCCGGTGTCGGCCTGGCCCTGGTCAAGGCCCTGGTCGAACTGCACGGCGGCTGGGCCGAGGTGGAGTCCGAACCCGGCAAGGGTGCCGCCTTCATCCTGCACCTGCCGCTGGACGCGACCGGGGCTGCGGTGGTGCCGGAACTGGCCCTGGGTTGAGGCAGTCGGCAGTCGGCAACAGGCCGCAGAGGGCGCGGCCGACGCATCGGGGCTTGAGCCCAACGACCCTCTTGCCTACTGGCTGCTGCCTGTTGCCATTCGGAGGCCATCATGGCCGACCTCCTCAAGACCGCCCTGATCTATGATTTCGACGGCACCCTGGCGCGTGGGAACATGCAGGAGGTGACCTTCATCCCCTCGGTCGGCATGGGGATCGGTGACTTCTGGGGCGAGGCGGACCGGCTGACCCGGTCGGCCGATGGCGACAACATCCTGATGTACATGCAGTTGATGCTACAGCGAGCGCGCGAGAACGGCACGCCGATCACCAGGAGCACCCTGCGCGAGCACGGCGAGGACGTGAAACTGTTTGACGGGCTGAAGTCCGACCTGACCGGTCCAGGCTGGTTCGGGCGGATCGACGCGGTGGGCGCAAGATACGGCCTGGACATCGAACACTACATCATCTCGGCCGGGCTGGAGGAGATGATCGAGGGCTGTCCGATCCGCGACGCCTTCCACCACGTCTTCGCGTCCAAATTCGCCTATGACGACTACGGGGTGGCGATCTGGCCGGCCGTGGGCGTCAACTACACGACCAAGACCCAGTATCTGTTCCGCATCAACAAGGGGGTGCTGAACCACTGGGACCATGAGCGGATCAACAGATTCGTGCCCGACGATGACCGGGCCGTGCCGTTCGAGCGGATGATCTTCCTGGGCGACGGGGACACCGATGTCCCGACCATGAAGATGATGCATACCAAGGGCGGCTATTCGATCGCGGTCTATGATCCCCGGAACTCCGAGAAGGACCAGAAGAAGATCTACAGCCTGATCTCCGAGGACCGGGTGAACTTCGTGGCCGCCGCCGACTATCGAGAGGGCCAGCCGCTGGACCTGATCGTCAAGGGCCTGATCGGCCGCATCGCCATCAACGCCGGCACCATGCCGGCCGTCGACTGATCGACGAAGGACATTCACATGCTGCGCGTCGCTGTTCAGATGGACCCCATCAAAGGGGTCAACATCGCCTCGGACACCACCTTCTTTCTGATGATGGAGGCGCAACAGCGTGGCCATGCGCTGTGGGTCCATGACTTCCGCACCCTCGCGCTGGAGGACGGCAGCCTGTCGTGCCGCGCCCGGCCCGTGACGATCCGCCAGGTCCACGGGGATCACGTTTCGTTCGGACCGGAAGTGAAGCTGGACCTGGGCCGCGACGTCGATGTGATCCTGATGCGTCAGGACCCGCCGTTCGACATGGCCTATGTCACCGCCACCTATCTGCTGGAAACGGTCCACCCGCGCACCCTGGTGGTCAACGACCCGGCCGAGGTCCGCTCCGCACCCGAAAAACTGTTCGCCACCCGGTTCGAAGGTGTCCAGCCGCCGACGCTCATCAGCGCGGACCCGGTCGCCCTGGTCGACTTCCACGAACGCCACGGCGACGTGGTGCTCAAGCCCCTGCACGGCGCGGCCGGGTCGGGCGTGGTGCGGCTGAAGGCCGACGATCCGAACCTCGAGGCCCTTGTCGAGATTCACATGGCGGGGTCACGGGATCCGCTGGTGATCCAGAAATTCATCCCCGCCGTGTCGAAGGGCGACAAGCGCATCATCCTGATCGACGGCGAGCCGGTCGGGGCCATCAACCGCGTGCCCGCCGACGGCCAGGTGCGCTCCAACCTGCGGGTCGGGGGCACGGCCGCGCCGGTCGAGCTGACGCCGCGCGACCTGGAAATCTGCGCCATCGTCGGGCCGGTGCTGAAGGAAAAGGGCCTGCTGTTCGTGGGCATCGACGTGATCGGCGACTATCTGACCGAGATCAACGTCACCTCGCCCACCGGCGCGGTTCAGCTGAAGGAATTCACCGGTATCGACGCGGCGGCCATCCTGTGGGACGTGATCGAGGCAAAGCGGGCCCCCAACGCCTGACGCGCGTCAGGCGGGCACATAGCCCAACTTGCAACCTGGATTTGTTTGTGTTCTGTTCCCTGTGAACCATGGGGCGGGACATGCTGGCGAGCATTGCGACGGTAGCGTTCGAGGGGGTCGAGGCGCGGCGGGTCAGCGCCGAGGTGCAGCTGGTCGGCTCGGACGGTCCGACCATTTTCTCCATCGTCGGCCTGCCGGACAAGGCGGTCGCCGAAAGCCGGGAGCGGGTGCGCGGGGCGTTCGCCGGCATCGGCCTGGCGCTGCCGGCCAAGCGGATCATCGCCAACCTGGCCCCCGCCGACCTGCCCAAGGAAGGCAGTCATTTCGACCTGCCGATCGCCCTGGCGCTGCTGGCGGCGCTCGGCGTGATCCAGCCCGATGCGCTGCAGGGCTGGGCCGCCCTTGGGGAGCTGGGCCTCGACGGACGGATCCAGCCCGTGGGCGGCACATTGCCGGCCGCCGTCGCCGCCTCGGCCATGGGGCTGGGCCTGATCTGCCCCGAGGCGAACGGGCCGGAGGCGGCCTGGGCGGGCGACGTCTCGATCCTGGCCCCCCGGTCCCTGATCGGCCTGATCAACCATTTCAAGGGCACGACCATCCTGCGCGCGCCCGAGCCGGGGCCGGTGCGGTCGGGAACGGCCGTGCCCGACCTGCGCGACGTCAAGGGCCAGGAGAGCGCCAAGCGGGCTCTGGAGGTCGCCGCCGCCGGGGGACACAATCTTCTGTTCGTCGGCCCGCCCGGATCGGGCAAGTCGATGATGGCCCAGCGCCTGCCGGGACTGCTGCCGCCGCTTACGCCGACGGAGCTGCTGGAAACCTCCATGGTCTGGTCGATCGCCGGGCTGATCGAGCGCGGAGCCCTGACGCGCGAGCGGCCGTTCCGCAGCCCCCACCATTCCGCCTCCATGGCCGCCCTGACCGGCGGGGGCCTGCGCGCCAGGCCGGGCGAGGCGTCGCTGGCGCACAACGGCGTGCTGTTCCTGGATGAACTGCCCGAGTATTCGGCCCAGGCGCTCGATAGTCTGCGCGCGCCGCTGGAAACCGGCGAAATCGTCGTGGCCCGCGCCAATGCCCATGTCCGCTATCCGGCGCGGTTCCAGCTGGTGGCGGCCATGAATCCCTGCCGCTGTGGCCTCGGCGGTGCGGGCAAGGGGGCGTGCGGCAAGGCCCCCCGGTGCCAGCGCGACTATCAGAACCGCATTTCCGGCCCGATGTTCGACCGCATCGACCTGACGGTCGAGACCCCGCCCGTCACCGCCGCCGACATGGCCCTGCCCAGCCCGGGGGAGGGCACAGCCGAGGCCGCGGCCCGCGTCGCCGTCGCCCGCGCCATGCAGGAGGACCGGGTGCGGGAGGCGGGACTGGACCCGATGCAGGCCCTGAACGCCCGGTCCTCGGGCGAGGTACTGGAGCGATTCGCCACGCCGGACGCGGCCGGTCGTGCGCTGATGATGCGGGCGGGCGAGGCCGGGGGCCTGACCGCGCGCGGCTGGACCCGGACCCTGCGGCTGGCCCGGACCATCGCCGATCTGGAAGGCGCAACCGGGGTCCTCCGCCGCCATATCGCCGAGGCCCTGATCTATCGCCGATCCACCGTCGGCGCCCAGGGCGACTTCGAGCGGCAGGGGGGCGGACAGGCTGCGATACCCGCCTGGTAGCCGATAGGCCGTCGTTAACGCATTTCGCCCACTCTCCTTTCCAGCGGAGGCGGGCATGGCGCGGCGAACCAGGGCGAGCACAGCAGCGGATACGACCCCGGTGACGAATCTGGGCGGGGCGGATCCCTTCCTGCGACTGATGAGCCACGAGATGCGCACGCCGCTGAACGGCGTCATCGGCATGCTGGGCCTCCTGACACGCACCCGACTGGACGGCGCACAGCGCGCCTATGCTGAGGCCGCCCGGGATTCGGCCGAGCACCTGCTGGGTCTCGTCAATGACCTGCTGGACTATGCCCGTCTGGAAGCGGGCAAGCTGGAATTCGACCTCGCGCCCGTCGATCCCGAAGGCCTGGTGCGCGGCGTCGCGGAACTGCTGAGCCCTCGCGCCCACGAAAAGGGGCTGGAAATCGTGTGGTCGGTCGGTGCCGATGCGACCGACATCCTGGCAGACGAGGGTCGACTGCGTCAGGTCCTGTTCAACCTGGCGGGAAATGCGGTCAAGTTCAGCGACACCGGCGGTGTCCGCATTGCCGTCGAACGGGCGGGGGGGACCGACGTCCGGCCGGTGCTGGCCTTCATCGTCGACGACACGGGGCCGGGTATTCCGGCCGAGGCCCGCGCGCGCATCTTTGAGGAGTTCGGCCACGTCGATGCCTCCGATGCCACGCGCCATGGCGGGGCCGGGCTGGGCCTGGCGGTGGTCCAGAAACTGGCGCGGGCCATGGGCGGGACCGTCACCGTCGAGGATCGCCCCGACGCCGGCGCGGTGCCAGGCTCGCGCTTCCGGTTCGAGGCGGCCTTCGAGGCGGCCCCCGATGCCGCTCCCCGCGCCCGACCGCTGGACGGACTCCTGGTCGCGGTGCGCAGTCCCGATGCGTTCGTCCGTGAGGCCGCAGAGGCCCAGATCGTGGCCAGCGGCGGCTCGCCCTGGCCGACCGGCGACCTGGCGCCCGTGACCCTGGTCGATCATGCCGAGACCCTGAAGACCGGCCAGGCGCTGGCGACCCTGCCCGAGGGCGGGCGGGGTATCATCCTGCTGAAACCGTCCGAGCGCGAGCTGATCGTCCGCTATCGCGGGATGGGCTTCGCCGGTTACCTGATCAAGCCCCTGCGCCGCGCGTCGCTCGTCGAACGGGTCCTGGCCGCGCATCAGGCGGAGGCCCTGCCCGGCGCCCCTCGCCTCGCGGCCCCCGAGGACGACCGGGTCCTGCCCGTCCGGTTCGCCGGAACGCGCGTGCTGCTGGCGGAGGACAATCCGGTCGGGGCGCTGCTGGCCAGGACCTTGCTGCGGCGCGAGGGCTGTGTCGTCGAGACCGCCGCCACGGGCAGCGAAGCCGTCGCGGCGATGAAGCGCGCCCGGTACGATCTCGTCTTAATGGACATGCGGATGCCGGTCATGGACGGCCCCGCCGCCACCCGCGAAATCCGCGCCGCGGGCGACCGCACGCCCATCGTCGCCCTGACCGCCAACGCCTTCGCCGAGGACCGCAAGGTCTGTCTGGAAGCCGGGATGGACGACCACCTCGTCAAGCCGCTGGAGCTCGAGGCGTTGCGGTCAGCTTTGGTGCGCTGGACGACCGGAGACTTCCGCGCCAAGGTCGCCGCCGTATAGCGACGCCGGGGGGCGTCCGCTGGAGACGCCGATCCTCATGACACAAGATACGCCAGCAAACGATACGCCCGCGCCGAAGACGGAGGCCGGCGCGATGGATGTGTTCAAGGCCCTTGGGCGGGGCCGGGTGCTCATCGCCCTGGTGATCGGCTTCGGTTCCGGCCTTCCCTTTCTGCTGACGGGCGCGACGCTCAGCCTTTGGCTGCGCGAAGGTGGTGCCGAACTGGCCGCCATTGGCTTCATCTCGTGGGTCGGGCTGGCCTATTCGATGAAGTTCCTGTGGGCCCCGGTGATCGACCGTTTCGACGTGCCGTTCCTCGGCCGGTTCGGACGGCGGCGGGGCTGGATGCTCCTCTCGCAGATCGTTGTCGGTCTGTCCCTGATCGGCATGGCAATCATCGGCCCGGAGGGCGGACTGACCGCGCTGGGCATCGCGGCCCTCGTCACGGCCTTCGCCTCCGCCACGCAGGACATCGTCGTGGACGCCTGGCGCATCGAAAGCGCCGACGGCGACGAGGACCAGGCCCTTCTGACATCGGCCTTCCAGCTCGGCTATCGTTTCGCAATCCTGGCAGGCAACGCCCTGATCCTGTTCTTCGCGGCCTGGCTGGGATGGAACGGGGCCTATGCCGTGTGGGGCGCGGCGATGAGTCTGGCCATCATTGCCACCTTGTTCGCCAAGGAGCCCGTTGACCGCCGCACCCTGGCCGAGGTCACCGGTCAGGTCTCCCTTCTGAGTCCACGCGGACTGTTCGACGCCATCGTCGGCCCCTTCCTCACCTTCCTGAAGACCCACGGTGCCGTGGCCTTTCTGATGCTGGCGGCGATCAGCCTGTATCGGCTGCCCGACTTCGTCATGGGGCCGATGGTCGGGCCCTTCTATACCGACCTCGGTCTGGACAAGCCGACGATCGGCGCGATGCGGTTGAGCGTCGGCCTGATCGCGGCCTTCCTCGGCATCGCGGCGGGCGGGCTGTTCGCGGTGCGGTTCGGCTTCGGCAAGACCTTGCTGCTGGGCGCCCTGATCGGCCCGCTGTCCAACCTCGGCTACACCCTCATGGCGGTCGTCGGCCTGTCGACGCCAGTCTTCGGGGGCGTCCTGTTCGTCGAGAATTTCTCGGAAGGCTTCGCAGGCGCGGCCCTGGTCGCCTACATGGCCAGCCTGACCAGCATCGGCTACACCGCGACCCAGTACGCCCTGCTCAGCTCCTTCTATGCCCTGCTCGGAAAGTTCCTGAAGGGATTCTCGGGCGTGGTGGTGGAAAGCCTGGAACCCGGACGGTCCCTGATGGAGGCCTACGCCCTGTTCTTTGCGGGCACGGCGGCGGTTGGACTCCCCGCCGTCCTGCTGTGCTGGACGCTGCTCAATCACCACCGCAAGACCAGGGATCAGGCCGACCCGGCGACCGCCTGAGGCGTCACCCCGCCTGATCGGTCATACCGTCGGCGGCACCGCGGTGGCGGCCATCGAGCGTTCGGCCGCCTTGCTGGGATGCGGGGCCTCGACCGTATCGTCGGGTTCAAAGGCGACGCTGCCGGCCTCCTCATAGGCGGCGAAGGTCGCGGCGGTGATGATCTCCGAGACTGAAGCCCCCAGCGAGACGATCTGAACGGACTTCTCCAGCCCGACCAGCAGCGGCCCGATCACGGTCGCCCCGCCCAGGGCCTGGACCAGCTGGGTCGAGATGGCGGCGGAATGGAGCGCCGGCATGACCAGCACATTGGCGTCCCGGCTCAGCCGCATGAACGGATAGTTGGCCCGCTGGCCCGGATCCAGGGCCAGTTCGGGCGGCATCTCGCCCTCATACTCAAAGTCCACCCCCTTGGCGTCCAGGATGCGGATGGCGGCGCGGACATTGTCGCCGCGCTCTCCGGGGGGGTTGCCGAAGGTGGAATAGGACAGGAAGGCCACACGCGGTGTGCGGCCCAGCTTGCGGACCGTTGCCGCCGCCTGGATGGCGATGTCGGCCAATTCATGGGCGTCCGGCAGCTCGTGGATCGAGGTGTCGGCCACGAAAATGGTCCGGCCCTTGGCCAGGACGATGGACAGTCCGATCAGGCTGTCCTTGACGTCCAGCACGCGACGGATCTCCTTCAGCACCATGTTGAAGTTGCGGGTCGTGCCCGTGACCACCGCGTCCGCCTGCCCCCGCGCGACCATGGCGGCGGCGAAATAGTTGCGGTCCTGATTGATCATCCGCTGGACGTCGCGGCGCAGATACCCGCGCCGCTGCAGCTTGTCGTACAGGAAGTCGGTGTATTCGAGGTTGCGCTCGGATACCCGGGCGTTGACGATCTCGATCCCCATGGCGTCGAAGTCGAGGCCGGCCTCGGCGGCGTTCTTGCGAACCAGGTCCTCGCGGCCGAGAAGCACGGGCGTGCCCAGCTCGGCCTGTTTGAAGGCCCAGGCGGCGCGGATGACGGTCGATTCCTCGCCTTCCGCGAACACGACCCTCTTGTTCGGGGCGGCGCGCACGGCCGAGGAGATCTTCTGCATCAGGGCGGCGGAGGGATCGACCCGTTCGCGCAGCCGGGCGCGGTACTCGTCCATGTCGTCGATCGGGACGCGGGAAACCCCTGTATCCATCGCGGCCTGGGCCACGAACGGAGGAATGTACCAGATCAGGCGCGGATCGAAGGGTGTCGGGATGATGTAGTCCGGCCCGAACCTCAGCTTGCGCCCCCGATAGGCCACCGCGACCTCGTCCGGCACGTCCTCGCGCGCCAGCTGGGCCAGGGCGTGGGCGCAGGCGATCTTCATCTCGTGATTGATCTGGCGGGCGCGTACGTCGAGTGCGCCGCGGAACAGATAGGGGAAGGCCAGGACGTTATTGACCTGGTTCACATAGTCCGAGCGGCCGGTGGCGATAATGGCGTCCTTGCGCACGGCCAGAACCTGTTCCGGAGTGATCTCGGGATCCGGATTGGCCATGGCGAAGATGATCGGCCGGGGCGCCATGGAGGCGACCATCCCGGGCGTAATCGCCCCCTTGGCCGAAAGACCCAGGACGACGTCAGCACCAACCATGGCTTCGGCCAGGGTGCGCTTTTCGGTGTCGATGGCGTGGACCGACTTCCACTGGTCCATGCCCTCGGTCCGCCCGCGGTAGATCACGCCGTGCAGATCGACGACCGTGGCGTTCTCCGGCCTGACGCCCAGGGATTTCATCAGGCTCAGGGACGACAGGCCGGCAGCGCCGGCCCCCACCAGCACCATCTTCACGTCCTCGAACCGGCGCCCCGTGATATGACAGGCGTTGATGAGGCCCGCGGTCGAGATGATGGCCGTGCCGTGCTGGTCGTCGTGGAAGACCGGAATGTCCAGCAGGTCCTGAAGCTCGCTCTCGATCACGAAACATTCGGGGGACTTGATGTCCTCCAGATTGATGCCGCCCCAGGTGTCGCCGATGTTCTTGACCACGGTGATGAACTCGTCCGGGTCGGTGGTCTTGACCTCGACATCGAAGCTGTCGACGTCGGCGAACCGCTTGAACAGGACGGCCTTGCCCTCCATCACCGGCTTGGACGCCATATGGCCCAGATTGCCCAGGCCCAGGATGGCCGTGCCGTTCGAGATCACGGCGACCAGATTGCCCTTGGACGTATAGTCGTAGGCCAGGTCCGGATTGTCGGCGATGGCACGCACCGGCACCGCCACGCCCGGCGAATAGGCCAGGGACAGGTCACGCTGGGTCGCCATCGGCTTGATCGGAGCCATGGAGATCTTGCCCGGCAGGGGCAGCCGGTGGAAATCCAGGGCCTCCTGATCGGAAAAGGTCTGTTTGTCGGTCTGGTCGGGCATGGGTCAGCAAGCCTCTGAAAGGAGCCGGACTGTCGTAGCGACGGGGGGGGCCGCCGACAACCGTCGAGCGCTCCCCGGGCGAGACCCGGTATCGGCTTCACGCCGGGGACGGGAGTTTCAACCCCGTTTGTAAAGCATACCTCCCGCTTCAGGCGCATCCGGAACCGAAGCGCGATCTGTCGCTCTAGGCTGCACTCAAAGCGTGGAGTCTCGCCCAGTGAAAACCCTTCTGATCTCGACATTCGCCGCCGTAATGCTGCTGGCCGGGCCCGTTTCGGCAGGTGAGCGTGGCGGACCTCCCGGTGGCGGCGGTCATCCGGGGGGAGGCGGCTGCATGAGCGGCTGCGGCGGCGGGGGTCACCCCGGCGGCGGCTATGGCGGTCACCACCCCGGGTACGGCGGCGGAAACGTCAACACCAACGTCAACGTCAATGTGAACGCCAACGCCGGGGCCTATGCCGGTTCGTATGCCGGCGCGGGGGCGGTCATCAATGCGCGCGGCTATGACGTCGGGGCGATCCGGGGCGGCGGCTATGGCGGCGCGATCGTCTCGGGCAGCGGCTATGGCGGCTGGGATTCGCTGGGCTATGGCGGCAGCGTCGGCGCGGTGGTCGTTCGTGGTCCCGGCTATGGCCCCAGTCGTCCGTTCGGCTATGCCGTGCGCGGGTTCGGACGGCGCTATGTGACCACGGACCGGTGCGGATCGTGCGGCGCGCCGCCTCCGCCTCCGCCGTCCTGCTACGTCAGCTGCGACGGCGGCTACGATCACGGAAACCGGTATTCGGATCGTGATCCGCATGGCCGGAGCGACTGCCGCTGCGGGGGCCCGCGCTATGTGGCCCAGCCCCATTACGCCGCCCCGCAGGAGTCGGTCGAGTATCGCAATCACGACTATCAGGCCAGCGTGGAAGGCCGGGGCTATGTGCAGCAGGGCTATTCGTCCGGGGGTTACGAACACTATGACGGCCAACCGTATGGCAGCGGCCATGGAGCCCCGGTCCATGCGCCTCGTCCCTATGCACCGGCCGCCCATGCGCCCCGGGTGATCGAGCAGGCCCCCGTCTATATTCAGGCGCCTCCGGGATACTACGGCGACCTGCCCCCCGACGACGACGGGGTCAGCCTGCCCTATCGGCAGGAGCCGGGCGAGCGGGGTTAGGCCACTCCGGCCATTTCGGCGACGATCTCGGCAGCGGCCCTGACGGGGTCGGAGGCCGCGATGACGGGCCGGGCGACCACCAGATGGGTGGCTCCGGCGCGCAGGGCGGCAGACGGGGCGGCCACGCGCTGCTGGTCATCGATCTCGGCTCCGGCAGGGCGAACGCCCGGCGTGACGATCAGGAAGTCGGGACGGCCCGCCCCGGTCGCGATCTGGCGTACCCGATCAGCCTCCAGGGGGCTGGAGACGACACCGTCGACGCCGCACTCCAGGGCCTGGCGGACGCGGGCCTCGACCAGATCGCGGGCGCGGGCGGAATAGCCGATCGCCTTCAGGTCCTCGTCTGAAAGGCTGGTCATGACGGTGACGGCCAGGATCTTCGTCCCCAGTCCGCCGCGGCCCTTGACGGCGGCCCGCATCACCTGCGGCTCGGCGTGGACGGTCAGCAGGTCGCAGCCGCCCTCGGCCACCGAGCGCGCCGCGCCTTCCACCTGGGCCCCGATGTCGTGCAGCTTCCAGTCCTGGAACACCTGTTTGCCTCTGTCCCGCAGGCCGTGGGCGAAGGCGACGCCGCCGGGGCGCGCCAGCAGGGTCAGCCCGACCTTGTAGACGCTCACACCGTCGCCCAGCTGCTCGACCAGGGCACCGGCCGCCTCGACCGAGGGCAGATCGAGGCCGACGATCAGGCGCGGGTCGGACAGGAGAGGCGAGGTCATCGACGGGCTCCGCATGACCGGCTAGACGGGGGCGCGAGGGTTCGCGTCGGGCGACCGGCGATTCTTGATGGGCTGAGGGACAGGGAATGAACGCGCTCGATCTGGGGGTCAACCTGTTCGTGGCCCTGTTCGCCCTGGTCGATCCGATCGGCAACATCCCGATCTTCGCCGCCGCGACGACGGGAGCGACCGCGCGCCAGCGACTGTCGGTCTCGGCCCTGATCTGCATCTTTATCGCCGTCTTCCTGGCCTTCTTCTTCTTCACCGGCCTGTGGCTGCTGCAGTTCTTTGGCATATCGCTGGCGGCGTTCAGGATCGCGGGCGGAATCCTGTTGCTGCTGCTGGGCCTGGACATGACGCGCGGCGACTTCCTGACCATGTTCGCGGACACCGACGCAGCCGCCGACGCCAAGGACGTGCGCGGCTATGCGCAGCGGCGGTTCAAGCGGCTGATCGTGCCCTTCGCCATGCCGCTGCTGATCGGACCGGGCGCGATTTCCACCATCATCATCCAGGCGGGCGAGGCGCAGAAGCTCGGCTATGCCGGAACGGTCGCGGGCATGCTGGCGATCGGGGCGGCGGCCTTCGCGACCTTCGTGACCTTCTCGGCCACGGCGCCGATCAGCCGGGTGCTGGGCGATGTCGGCATGGCGATCATCGTGCGCGTTCTGGGCCTGATCCTGTGCGCCCTGGCGATCCAGTTCATCCTGGCGGGTCTGGGCGAGGCCCTGCCCGGCATGTTCGCCACGGGCGTGACGGCGCCGTATCCGACAGGCGGGCATTAGGTCGAAGGACTAGCCCAGGTCGGTCAGCGCGGTCCTGGTTCCGGCCGCGATCGCCCTCGTCGCCAAGCGCCGCCGGATCACGCCATCCCCGATGGCCAAAGCGAAGCGGCGCGGGGCTGCCAGAGCGACAAATGCCTCCTCGCATATCACGCCGTGACCGCCGATCGCGGCCCCGGCTTCGCGATCCACGAACACGATCCGGTCGCCGTCGATCCGCAAGTCGGGGTTTCCGGTGATGAAGGCGCGCGCGAAAGCCATGGTCTCGCGTGCATGGCCGCCCGTGCCGATCAGACCAAAGATTGCCCGCGACGATGCCGCCAACATCCTGTCCTGGCGTCTGACTTGCGGTCGGGCTCAAGCGAGGCGGGTCAAATCCGCTTCAACCGCCGCGCATGCCCGGCGACCATCCGCAGCGCCAGACCGTCCGGCAGCAGCTTGCCCAGGGCTGCGAGGACATTGTTCATCAGACCCGGCGTCACGCGCGGCCGGTCGGCCTCGCAGGCGGCATGGGCGACGCGGGCGACGTGGTCCGCCGTCTGCCACATCCAGGCCGGATAGGCCGCCGACACCTGTTCCCGCGAGCCATTGACGTCGTGGAACTCGGTCAGGGTGTAGCCGGGGCACAGGGCGGTGACGTGGACGCCGGTGCCGCGCGTCTCCAGCCACAGCCCCTGGGAGGCCTTGATCAGAAAGCTCTTGATCGGTCCGTACAGGGTATCGCCCCCGGTCGCGGGCATCTGACCGGCCAGGGAGGCGACGTTGACGATCCGCCCGAACCCGCGCTCGACCATGCCGGGCAGGAGGAGCCGCGACAGGGCGACCGGCGCCGACAGCATGACCTGCACCATGGCGGCGTGCCGGGCGGGGTCGGTCGCCAGAAACCCGGTCGTGCGCGAAAAGCCGGCGTTGTTGATCAGGCCGTCGACGGTGAGGCCGCGGGCCGCAATGGCCCGGACCAGCCGCTCGGGAGCCTCCGGATCGGCCAGATCTTCCGGGATGACGACGACATCGCTCCCGTGGTCGGCTCTGATCTCGTCGGCGAGCTTCGACAGGACCGCTTCCCGGCGCGCGGTCAGGATCAGGTCCCAGCCCGTCTCTGCATAGACCCGCGCCAGGGCGGCACCGATCCCGGCGGAGGCTCCGGTGATGAGGATACGGGGTCGCACGGTCGGGTTCAGGCCGGCACCCGGGAGCCGGCCTGGACCGCTCCGGCGCAGGCACCGTGGACGGCGACGCCGTCGAGCGCCGGTGCGTTTTCGGCGAGCAGATCGGCGATGGTGATGCGGCTGAGGGCCTCCGATGCCGCCTGATCGGCCAGGGTCAGCACCTTGCCGACCTGACGGGGAATATGTTCGCCCACGGGGCAGCCCTTCGCTCCGGCCGGTGCTGAACCAAGGTGGGCGCAGCCGTTGACAGCCTTCAGCACCACGTCCAGCCGGATTTCCTCGGGGCGCAGCAGCAGCCACGAGCCCCCGGACGCCCCCGGACGGGTCGCGATCAGGCCGGCCTTGGCCAGAAGCGCGGTGACGCGGCGAATGACCACGGGGTTCGTCGGGACCGAGGCGGCCAGGACCGCACTGGGCGCCGCGTGCGCGGGATCGTACGCGCCCTTATGGGCCAGATAGGCCAGGGCGTGGGCGGCGACGGGAAAGCGTTGGCTGTCTGACATTTGTGCGGGTTCCGACCCGGAAGGTAGGCACCCGGGCCACGAATCACAAATGTCGCTTTCGGCCCGCGCGAACACGGTGCAACCGAAACCGCAGCCGCGCGATTGAAACCCCCGCGCAATGGGCCTAAAGGCGCTCCGCTTTGATGGGTCCGCCAGATGCGGTACCCGGAGGATTCTCATGGCAGGGGACGCATCCCCCGGCGACGGCGCTCCCCCCGCCCCGCTCACAGGTTCCAGCGACGGAACGCCCGCACCCGCGGTCGGTTCGGGGCACGGCAAGGCCGGGTTCTGGGCGCTGACGATCGGCGCGATCGGCGTCGTCTTTGGCGACATCGGCACCAGCCCGCTCTATGCCCTGCGCGAGGCGATCGCTCATGCCCGGTCCGGCGTCGGCGGCGACCTCGCCGTCATCGGCGTGGTGTCGCTGGCCTTCTGGGCGCTGATGATCGTGGTGACGTTCAAATACGTCCTGTTCCTGATGCGCGCTGACAACAGGGGCGAAGGGGGGACCCTGGCCCTCATGGCCCTGGCGACCCATGCCGTGGGACGGCGCAGCGCCTGGATCTTCGCGCTTGGCGTCTGCGGCGCAGCCCTCTTCTATGGCGACGGCATCATCACGCCTGCCATTTCGGTCCTGTCGGCCATCGAGGGGGTCAAGGACGCTCCCGGGGTAGGCACACGTCTGGACGCCTTCATCGTCCCGATCTCGGCCGCCATCCTGATCGGCCTGTTTCTGGTCCAGTCGCGCGGCACGGCGGGTCTTGCCAGGTATTTCGGCCCGATCACGGCCATCTGGTTCCTCAGCCTCGGGGCCCTGGGCCTCTATCACATCTTCGACGACGTCTCGGTGCTGCGCGCCCTGTCGCCGCATTACGGCGTGATGCTGCTGCTCAGCGACGGCTTCCTGGGCTTCATCATCCTGGGCAGCGTCTTCCTGGCGGTCACCGGGGCCGAGGCGCTGTATGCGGACATGGGCCATTTCGGCAAGGCCCCGATCCGGATGGGCTGGCTGTGTTTCGTCCTGCCCTGCCTGACGCTGAATTATCTGGGCCAGGGCGCTCTGATTCTGGACAATCCGGGTGCCGCAGAGAACCCGTTCTGGTCGATGGTGCCGCAATTCGCTTACTGGCCGATGCTGGCCCTGGCGACCGCGGCGACGGTGATCGCATCCCAGGCCGTCATCACCGGGGCCTTCTCGGTCACACAGCAGGCCGTCCAGCTGGGGCTTCTGCCCCGGATCGACATCCGCTTCACTTCGGAGACCCAGGCCGGCCAGATCTTCGTTCCGGCCGTCAACACCTTTCTGATGCTCGGGGTCCTGACCCTGTTGTTCGTCTTCCAGAGCTCGCACAACCTGACGGCCGCCTATGGCGTGGCGGTCACCGGCGTGATGCTCATCAACACCCTGATGGCCTGGTCCGTCATCACCCGGAAATGGAAGTGGTCGATCTGGGCGACCCTAGCGGCCCTGATCCCGTTCGGCTTCATCGATACGGTGTTCCTGACCTCCAACCTGCTGAAGATTCCCGACGGGGCCTGGCTGCCGCTGGTCCTGGGCGCGATCCTGGTGCTGATCATGTGGACCTGGACGCGGGGATCGCAGATCCTGTCGGCCAAGGCCAAGAAGGACAGCCTGCCGCTGGTCGACCTGATCGAGATGCTGCGCGCCCGCCCGCCGCATCGCGCACCCGGTACGGCCATCTTCCTGACGTCAGACCCCGAGGTCGCCCCCGTCGCCCTGATGCACAATCTGAAGCATAACAAGGTGCTGCACGAGAAGAACATCATCCTGACGGTGCGGACCACCGACCGGCCGCGTGTGCCTGACAAGGAGCGCGTCACGATGGAGCCCATCAATGACGACTTCAAGAAGATCACCCTGTCGTTCGGCTTCATGGAAAGCCCGCAGGTGCCCCGGGCTCTCGGCCTGTGCCGCAAACAGGGGCTGAAGTTCGACATCATGTCGACCAGCTTCTTCCTCGGCCGCCGCTCGGTGGTGCCCTCTGCGTCGCAAGGCATGCCGCTGTGGCAGGACAAGCTCTACATCTTCCTGATGCGCAACGCCGCCAATCCGACGGACTTCTTCCACATCCCGCCCGGCCGCGTGGTCGAACTGGGCGCGCAGGTCTCCGTATGACGGTGTCTGTTTGAGCGGGGGCTCGCCAGGTGGCAGGGATTCCGGGGCACGGGGTCGGCGCATGGCCGACAAGGCGAGGAGCCCAAGGCGCGAACCGATCCAGCGACCGGCTGAGCCGGACAGTGCCGCCGACATCGGCGTCGAGGCGCGAATCGCCGCCGGTATCCTGCTGAACGCGGCACTGGAACGGCGAAACGGCCTGGACGAGGCGATGTCCCTGCCGGCCGTCGCCGCCCTGCCGGGACCCGACCGGGCCTTCGCGCGCGCCGTCGCCATGGCGGCGTTGCGGCGGCTGGGAGAGATCGACCACATCCTGAACCAGCGCCTGCAGAAGTCGCCGCCCGAGGCCGTGCGGACCCTGCTGCGGGTGTCGCTGGCCCAGACGCTGGTTCTGGGCACGCCCGCCTTCGCCGCGGTCTCCACGGCCGTGAAGCTGGCCGAGCGCGATGCCAGGACCCGGCCCTACAAGGCCCTGGTCAATGCCGTCCTGCGCGGCGTCGAGCGCGAGGGGCCCGGCCTGACGACGGCCGAATCCAACCTGCCCGACTGGATCGCCGCGCGCTGGCGTCAGACCTATGGGCCCGCAACGCTCGCCGCGATCGCCCTGGCCGCGCGCGAGGAACCGCCGACCGACCTGAGCCTGAAGCCCGGCGAGGACGCAGGGGCGCTGGCCGAGGCCCTGGAGGCTACGGTCCTGCCGGGTGGAACGGTCCGGTCCGGCGTTCGCGGCGATGTCTCGACCTGGCCCGGATATGACACGGGCGGCTGGTGGATCCAGGACGCGGCAGCGGCGATTCCCGCCCGGCTTCTGATCACGAAGGCCGGCGAGACGGCGCTGGACATGTGCGCGGCCCCGGGCGGCAAGACCCTGCAACTGGCCGCCACTGGCGCGTCGGTGGTGGCGCTGGACCGCTCCGAGGCCCGTCTGCGTCGCCTGCGGCAGAATCTGGAGCGGACCGGTCTGTCGGCCGAGATCGTCGTCACGGCCGCCGAGGCCTGGGACGACGTGCGCACCTTCGACGCCGTCCTGCTGGATGCGCCCTGCACGGCGACCGGCACCCTGAGGCGCAATCCGGAAGTGCTTCGGGCCACGCGGCCTGCCGAGGTCGCCAAGCTGGCCGATGTGCAGCACCGACTGCTGGATGCCGCTGCCCTGCGGGTCAGACCGGGCGGTCGTCTGGTCTATTGCGTCTGCTCGCTGGAGCGCGAGGAGGGCGAGACGCAGATCATCGCCTTTCTGCGCCGCAACCCGGCGTTCCGCACCGTCCCGGCCGATCCCGCCGCCGTGGGCGCACCGGGCGAGGCGCTGACACCCGAAGGATGGTTGCGGATCCTGCCGTCCTTCTGGCCGGAACAGGGCGGTCTTGACGGCTTCTTCGTCGCCGGGCTTCAGCGGGTCGGTTAGTCTATAGACTGAGGCAGCTCCGGGTCTTTCGATCCCGGCCTCGCCCGCCAGGGCGCGGTCCAGGTCGCCAGCCAGGTCCGGGATCGGTGGACCGATTTTCAGGATGCGTCCGCCCTGACGTCAGGGGTGAAGGCGTTTTCGACCCCTATTCGGTGTCGGCGGGACCCTCGGGCTTCTTGCGGGGCGCGCGACGCTTCGGAGCCGCCTCGTCGGCCGCCGCAGGCGCGGGCGCGGAGGGCCGTGTCAGGAAGCCGGGCAGAGCCCCGGCGGTGTCCGTATCGGCCTCGGCGCGCGGCGTCCGCGTCCGACGGGCGAGACGTTCGGCGGCGACAGGCGCGGGTTCGGCCGGCGGGATGTAGGCGATCGGGGCGGTCGAGGCGATGGCGTCCGAGCCGCTTTCGCGAACGCTTTCGGTGCGGTCGCCGTTGTCCCGACCATTGTCGCTGCGATTGCCCTCGGCCTCCTCATAGGTCCGGGTGTCGGGCGTCCCGCCTTCGGCCTCATAGCGACGGTTGCGTTCCTCGCGGCGACGCTCCCAGCGCTCGCGGCGGGTCTCGCGACGTCCGCCCTCGCCCAGCTCGCCCTCGGCACGGGGTTGTCCGCCGTCCTGAGTGTCACGGGTTTCGCGGGGTGGACGGGGCGTCCACTCGCGGTTCTGGTTCTGATCGCGGTCCTGACCGTCACGGCCCGTGTTGTCGCGGGGTGGACGCGGCGTCCATTCGCGCTGTTCGCGCGGCTGTTGAGAACCCTGGGCGGCCTCGGCGTCGCGGGCGTCGCTCTGCTGCTGGATGCGGTCGGCCGCCTGCTGGGCGGCGAGGAAGGCCGCAGCCTGGGCCCCGGTCTCGTCTTCGAAATCGATGTCATAGCCCTGGTTGGACAGCTCACGCGCCGCGATCTCGCTGACCGGCCGCTGGGGCTGAAGGGCGCGCAGGACGCGGAAATAATGCTCGGCGTGTTGCAGGTAGTTCTCGGCCAGAACCCGGTCGCCCGACGATCCCGCGTCGCGCGCCAGCTGCTGGTAGCGTTCGTAGACGGTCTGGGCGTTGCCGCGGACCTTGATGTTCTCGGGGCCTTGCGAGTCCCAGGAGCGGTTCGGGTTGGCCGCATTGGCATTGCCACCGCCGCCACCGGGTTTCCGGTTGCGACCGCGCTGGCGCTTCATGCCCTTGAAATCTCGCATCGAGGCTTACCGTGCTGGTTCGGCGAGGCCCTGCGCGATGGGCGAGGGATTCAGGCCGGGGTTCGTGGTTCCGGTTCGCTGGGGGCCAATCCCGGCAGCGATGTGATCGGAAGGACTTTCGTCGCCCGTCGTGGTCCGCAGACGGCTGTAAACCGACGACCTTCACGCACGTCCCGGCCGAGCGTCACAGGACCTTGAAATGCGGCCCGGCGAGATGCGGTTGGGAGGGAGACAACCTAGGACTTAGCGCGGCGCGCGATGGTTTGGAAGGGGTTTTGTGCGACCTGGCTCAAGACGCCCGGATCGGAGTCGTGCGGGGGTCCGGGCCATTGGTGACGACCCGGTGGCGGTCGCCCAGATCCCTGACCACCTTCACGTCCGCCAGGCCCGCCGCCTCGAACAGGGCCTTGACCTGTGGTCCCTGATCCCAGCCGATCTCGACGGCGAAGATCCCGCCGGGCTTGAGGATGCGGGCGATCTCGGGAGCCAGGTCGCGATAGGCCTGCAGCCCGTCAGGGCCGCCATCCAGGGCCAGAAGTGGATCGTGGTCGCGGACCTCGGGGTCCAGGCCAGGGATGTCGCCGGACGGGATGTAGGGCGGATTGGACACGACCAGGTCGAAACTGGTGTCGCCGAAGCCGGCGGCCCATTCGGTGCGCAGAAAGGTCGCGCGACCGTCGAGGTCCAGGTTGGCCGCGTTCTCGCGGGCGACGGCCAAGGCCTCGGACGAGATGTCGGTGCCGACGCCCCGCGCGCCGGGCCGCTCGGACAGGACCGCCAGCAGGATCGCGCCGGATCCGGTGCCGAGGTCGATCACATTGAACGCCTGGGCCGGCTCGAAGGCCAGCATCGCGACGTCCAGGATGGTCTCGGTGTCCGGTCTGGGGCTGAGCACATCCGGTGTGACGTTCAGCATGATCTTCCAGAAGCCCTTGCGCCCCAGGATGCGGGACACGGGCTCGCGCCTCAGGCGACGCTCGAGATAGCCCGTCAGGGTCGTCTGCTGGTCGGGCGTCAGCGGCCGGTGCGGGTCGGTCAGGATTTCGAGGCGCGATGCACCCGATGCGGCCTCCAGCAACAGACGGGCGTCGATGGCCGGACTGTCGATACGGGCGGCCTTCAGCTCGCCCTGCGCGGCCTTCCAGGCGGAGACGAGGGTCGGGGTATCGGTCATTCAGATCAGCTCCGCGCGGTCACCGGTGCGCAACACGCCGCCCGCCTCGACCGAGAGATAGAGGCCGCACCAGCGGTGGCCATAAAGGTCATGGAGTGCGCCAACCACGTCGATGTCGCGGGTTCCGGTGTCGGGGTTCGCGTGGGTCGCGACGCAGCGGACGATCGGCTTGACCCCCTTCAGCCGCGCCTCGCCCAGCACCAGATCGCGACCGGTCCAGTCGTTCTCGGCCCAGGCGGGCCAGCCCTCGACCCAGACATTGGCCCGGAACCGCAGGGGATCGACCTCTTGCCCCAGCCGCAGGGACAGATCTCGCACGCTGGCCAGGTTCAGCACCGACACTGCCCCGGCCGGATCGTCCATGAACCTGTGTCCGGCCCCGTCCAGCAGGCGCAAGGGTGCCGTCGCCTGCTCGCCCAGGACATCGGTCAGCCAGGCCTCCAGTCTGCGATCGTCCCCGGCCAGACCCAGCCGCACGGTCAGGTCGGACGCATCCGGGGCCGACAGGGTCAGGGTGTCGGTCGCCTCGTCCCACCGCGTCCGCACCCGGGCGATCCCGGGCAGGCGCGCCAGGACCGTGAACCGCATCTTCGAGACATGGGCCGGCGAAGCAGGATCGAACCCCGAGGGGCCGATCTCGACGGCGCGCAGCCGGTCGCCGGGAAAGGCCCTGCCCATGCTCAGTAACGCCTCTCCCAGCGGTTCGGGCGTGAAGCCCTTGACCGGGTGGCGGTACAGGGCGGCGATGGTCGCGAAATCAGGGGTGGCCACACCCGGTCAGTGCCCCAGCCGACGATTTCAGGCAAGGTGGCCCTGCCGGAACGTCCCCGGGCCCTGAACCGTTGACCGCAATCGACACAACCATCCACGGCGGCGCGGACATCGGCGCGCGGGGTGCCACCATGGCCGACACCGTCGGTGCGCCCCAGGCCAGCCGCGAGGTCGTCGCCTTCACCCGTCGGCAGGTGGCGACGGCAGGGCGTGTCCTGGGCCGAAGGCCGCCGCGGGCCTGAGCGCCTCGCTTATCGGGCCGGACGTCCCTATCTAGGGTCGATGAGCAACAACTTTCGACCGACGACCCTCGAACGCGCCTATGAACTGGCCCGCAGCGGCGAATGCCGCACCGTCGGGGACATCAAGACCCGGTTGCAGCAGGAAGGGCACGAGCGGGTTCAGGACCGGCTTTACGGCGGTTCCCTGACGTCGGCGCTGCGCAAGCTGTGCGTGGCGCACTATGTCTCGCCCCAGGGCGATGACGCCGCCTCAGGTCCCTCCGACGCGGGGCTGGAAGACCCGGACGAGGACGGTCCGATCCCGGCCTGAATCCGGTGCCGTCGAGACTCAGGTTGTGCACAGGAGCGTTTCAGTCCATAGGAGGGCGGTCGATCTCTCTGCGTAACGCCCCTCTCTCTTTGCGAACGCACCGAGTTTCTGGCCGATCCCATTCAGACCCGACAGGCTTCAGGCGCTCTTGCCTGATGCAAACTGCTAACGGAGGTCCTTAAAATGGCTACCGGCACTGTCAAATGGTACAACTCCACCAAAGGCTACGGCTTCATCGAGCCCTCGGACGGCGGCAAGGACGTGTTCGTGCACGTTTCCGCCGTTGAAGGCGCTGGCATGAACGGCCTGAACGAAGGCCAGAAGGTCTCGTACGAAGTCGAAAAAGATCGCCGCACCGGCAAGGAATCGGCGGGTCAACTGAAGGCCGCCGAATAGTCCTCACGGATCATCTGGCGACAGATTCGAAAGGGCCGGTGCAGCGCATCGGCCCTTTTTCGTTGCGCGACAGGCTGCATCCGGGCGGCCCACTTTCCCCGTCGGGCCGCAGCCGCTAGACGGTCCGCACGATGACCGACCTCGCCAGCCTCGAACTCGACCTGATCAACGCCATCGGCGGCGCGACCACCGTCGCTGACGTCGAGGCTGTGCGTGTCGCGGCGCTGGGCAAGACCGGGACGATCTCGGGCCTGCTGAAGGGCATGGGGGCCATGGGCCCGGATGAGCGGCGCGAACAGGGGCCCGTCATCAACGGCCTGCGCGACCGGGTGACCTCGGCCATCGCCGCCAGGAAGGCCGAGCTGGAGGCCGCCGAGCTTGATGCCCGTCTGCTGGCCGAACGGATCGACCTGACCCTGCCCTCCCGCCCGCGCCGCAAGGGTGGGGTCCATCCGACCATGCAGGTGATGGACGAGATGATCGCCCTGTTCGCCGAGATGGGGTTCGCGGTCGCCGAAGGGCCCGACATCGAGGACGATTTCCACAATTTCACGGCCCTGAACTTCCCGCCCAAACATCCGGCGCGCGAGACCCACGACACCTTCTTCCTCAGGCCCGACCCGGAAACGGGCGAGCGCAAGGTGCTGCGGACCCATACCAGCCCGGTTCAGGTTCGGACCATGATGAGCCAGTCGCCGCCGATCCGCATCGTCGCGCCGGGCCGGACCTTCAGGAAGGATTCCGACGCGACCCATACGCCCATGTTCCACCAGATCGAGGGTCTGGTGATCGGCAAGGACATCCACATGGGCCACCTGAAGACGACGCTGGAGACCTTCGTCGCGCGCTTCTTCGAGCTGGACGGCATCCACGCGCGTTTCCGCCCGCACCATTTCCCCTTCACCGAGCCGTCGGCCGAAATGGACATACGCTGCGACCGTTCCGGCGGAAAGCTGGTGCTGAACGAGGGCGACGACTGGCTGGAGATCCTCGGCTGCGGGATGGTGCATCCCAATGTGCTGCAAAGCTGCGGCATCGACCCGGACCAGTGGCAGGGCTTCGCCTTCGGCATGGGCGTGGACCGGATGGCCATGCTCAAATACGGCGTGCCGGACCTGCGCCCCATGTTCGAGGCCGATGTGCGCTGGCTGGCCCACTATGGTTTCTCGGCCTTTTCGGCCCCCAACCCTTCCAGCGGACTGAGCTGACATGACGTCCAGATTGCCGATCAGCCGCGCCTACAAGGTCCCGTCCGACTTCGACGCCGCCGTGTTCGAGGATGTCGATCTGTTCGTGCATCAGATCCTGGCCGCCAGCATGGCCCGCATGATTCCGGCCATCCAGGACCGCGTGTTCCGGGGGTGCCGGATCAACGGACCGGCCGTGCTGCTGCCCTCGCGCGGCACCAGTTTCGACGACTGCAATTTCGGCGATCCGCGCGGTGACATGAACAACCTGCTGTTTCAGCCGCTTGGCGAGCGCGCGACGGGGGCCGTGGCCCTGCTGAACTGCAGGTTCGAGGGCTGCGAGTTCATGGAGGTGGGCTTCACCGGCGCGCCGGCCTTCATGGACAGCATGAAGGCGATCAAGACGACGCCACGGTTCGGGACCCTCTCGTGAAGTTCACCCTCTCCTGGCTGAAGGATCACCTCGACACGACCGCCTCTGCCGCCGAGGTGGCCGAAGCCATGACCATGGCCGGGCTGGAGGTCGAGCACGTCGCCGATCCGACCGTGGCCCTCGCCCCGTTCACCGTGGCGAAGATCATCTCGGCAGAGCGCCACCCGAACGCAGATCGTCTCCAGGTCTGTCAGGTGGAGACGATCGACGGGATCAAGGAGATCGTCTGCGGTGCCCCGAATGCGCGTGCGGGCCTGACCACCATCTATGCGCCGATCGGGGCCTACGTCCCCGGTCTGGGCGTCACCCTGGTCGAGAAGCCGGTGCGGGGCGTGGTCTCGAACGGCATGCTGTGTTCGGCCTCTGAACTTCAACTGGCCGACGAGAGTGACGGCATCCAGGAACTGCCGCCGGAAATCCCGGTCGGCACGCCGGTGGCCAGGCTGTTCGGGGCCGAGCCGGTCATCGACTTCGAGGTCACCCCCAACCGGCCGGACTGGCTGGGCGTGACAGGGATCGCGCGCGATCTGGCGGCGGCAGGCCTCGGCACCCTGAAGCATTTCGACATCGCCGTGGTGCGCGGGGCCTTCCCTTGCCCGATCTCGGTTCGGCTGGACGCGCCGGAGATGTGCCCGGTCTTCGCCGGTCGCGTGATCCGGGGCGTGTCGAACGGGCCTTCCCCGGCCTGGCTTCAGACCCGACTTAAGGCCATCGGCCTGCGCTCGATCAACCGGCTGGTCGATGTCACCAACCTGATCGCCTACGACCGCGCCCGGCCGCTGCATGTCTATGATGTCGCGAAGCTGGTGGGCACCGAGATCGTCGTGCGCGCCGGCCAGGTGTCGGCGGGCAGCGAACCTATCGCCGCCGGGACGCCCGAGCAGCTGATGGCCCTGGACGGCAAGACTTATGGCGTCGATCCAACCATGTGCATCATCGCCGATGCCGGGGGCGAACGCCCGATCGGCCTGGGCGGCGTCATGGGCGGCGTATCGACCGGATGCTCGGACGAGACCACCGACGTCTTTCTGGAAAGCGCCTGGTTCGATCCGCTGGTCACGGCCCAGACGGGGCGCAGCCTGACGATCAATTCCGATGCCCAGTATCGCTTCGCGCGCGGCGTCGATCCGGTCTCGCTCACGCCGGGGCTGGAGCTGGCGACGCGGCTGATCCTGGACCTGTGCGGCGGCGAGCCGTCCGGGATCATCTTCGTCGGCGAGCCCCCGGCCAGCCCGGCCCCCTTCGCCTTCGACCCCGCCTATGTGAAACAGCTGTCGGGCATGGACATGCCCGAGGACCGGATAGGGACCATCCTGGGCCAGCTCGGCTTCCTGGTGCAGGCCGCGCCCGCCGATGCCGCCGGTCCGTGGATCGTGACCCCGCCGTCGTGGCGGCGCGATGTTTCGGGCAAGGCTGATCTGGTGGAAGAGGTCACCCGCATCCACGGGTTCCAGCACCTGCCCTCCGCGCCCCTGCCCGATCAGGGCTCGCCGTCGAAGGGCGTCCTGAACCCGCGCCAGACCCGCGTCCGGATCGCACGGCGCGCGCTGGCCGCCCTCGGCTATGCCGAGGCCGTCACCTGGTCGTTCACGCGGCGCGATATCGCTGCCCTGTTCGGGGGCGGTGACGAGCGGCTGATCGTCGACAACCCCATCGCGTCCGATCTGGACTGTATGCGGCCCTCGGCCCTGCCGAACCTGATCCAGGCGGCGGCGCGCAATGCCGCTCGGGGCCATGCCGACGTCACTCTGTTCGAGATCGGGCCAATCTATCCGGGAGATCGGCCGGGCGATCAGCGGACCGTCATCGCAGGCCTGGTCTCGGCCCGCGCCGCCCGTCACTGGACGGGACCCGGCGAGGATCCGCTGTTCGGGCTCAAGGGCGACCTGATGAGCCTGCTGGAAAGCATCGGCGCGCCGGTCGGATCGCTGCAACTGGCACAGGGTTCCAACCGCGACTGGTGGCATCCGGGCCGGTCGGCACGGCTGCAACTGGGGCCGAAGACCGTGATCGCCGAGTTCGGCGCGGTGCACCCCCGCGTGCTCAAGGCGCTGGACGCCGAAGGCCCGATGCTGGCGTTCGAGATCGTGTTGGACGCCGTTCCCGAGCCGAAAGCAAAGCCGACCAAGGCGCGCGGCAATGCCGACCTGCCCAATCTGATGCCGCTCACCCGCGACTTCGCCCTGGTCGTCGCCGACGATCAGGCGGCGGGCGATCTGGTGCGGGCGGTCCAGGGCGCAGACAAGGCACTGATCGCCGATGTACGCGTGTTCGACGTCTATCGCGGACCCGGCGTGGCGGACGGATCGAAATCCATTGGCCTGGAGGTCCTCATCCAGCCGCGCGAGGCCACCTTGACCGACGCCGATATCGAGGCACTCTCGACCCGGATCGTGGCGGCCGTCGAGAAACTCGGGGCGCGTCTGAGGGGGTAGGACATGGGGCTGAAGCCACGCATCGAGACGGCGTTCGAGCGCCTTCTGTTCCAGTCGCGCTGGCTGATGGCCCCCTTCTACGTCGGGCTGGTGCTGGCGCTGGCCATGCTGCTGGCGGTCTTCGTGACCGAGCTGTTCTACTATGTGCCGAAGGCCTTCGTGATCGGTGAGCGGATGGATTCGAACGATGCCATCCTGGCCGTCCTGACGCTGGTGGACCTGTCGCTGGCCGGAAACCTGCTGCTGATCGTGGTGTTCTCGGGTTATGAAAACTTCGTCTCAAAGCTGGATCTGGACGGCGAGACCGACCGGCCGCCGTGGATGGGCACGGTCGATTTCTCGGGTCTGAAGATGAAGCTGATCGCCTCCATCGTGGCGATCTCGGGCATCCAGCTGCTGAAGACCTTCATGAACATCGGCAAGCCCGGCTATCCGCTGGACGAGACGGCCATGATGTGGGGTGTCATCATCCACCTGACCTTCGTGGCCTCGGGCGTGCTGCTGGCCCTGATGGACTGGCTGACCGCCCGGACCGACAAGCACTGAGGTAAGGTCTGGTTAACCTTGAGGCCGCAAGTCTGCCTCAAAACCCAGCGACCCTGCGGGCCTCGCCCGCGCCGCGGACGAACAGCTTTCGGGGACACCGCCATGCACCGCCGCCACCTGATCCAGACCGGTTTCGCCGCGACGGCCATGACTGCGCTCCCGCTCGGACTGGGCGCCTGCGCCACCGCACCCCAGGCGAGTGGCCCCAACGAGCCCCAGTATCCCGTCGCCTCGGACACCAGCGCCCCCGCCTATACGGCCGACGAACTGGTCGCGGCCGGGTCGCGCGAACTGGGCATCGCCGCCGAGGCCATGGGCACGGCCATCGAGAAGATCTTCGCCGACCAGGGCGACCGCCCCACCGCCTATATCGCGGGCGAGGAAGGGGCCGGAGCCGCCGTTGTCGGCCTGCGCTATGGCCGCGGGGCCCTGCACATGAAGGACCTGTCGGCCTCGCAGGAGGTGTTCTGGCAGGGCATCTCGGTGGGTTGGGATGTCGGCGGCAATGCCTCCAGGGTCTTCACCCTGGTCTATGGCCTGTATGCGCCCGACGCGATCTACCGCCGCTATCCGGGGGTGGAGGGCTCGGCCTATCTGGTCGGCGGCGTGGGCGTGAACTACCAGCGCGCCGACGGCATCGTCCTGGCCCCGGTCCGCACCGGCGTCGGCCTGCGGCTGGGTGCGAATGTGGGGACGATGGCCTACTCACGGCAGCGGAACCTGCTGCCGTTTTAAGGACACCCTCTCCCATAGGAAGAGGGCGACCTCCAGACCCTCCCGCCAGGTCGGATACATCGGCCGCCAGCCCAGTTCCGCCTTGGCCCGGGCGTTCGAGATGCGTTTGCTGTCGAGGTAGAAGCGGCGCATCGCGTCCGACACCGAGGGATCGGTCCAGTCGACCTCGGGCGGGCTCGGCAGGCTCATGCGGGCGGCGGCCCAGCTCATGACCTCGTCGGCGGACGAGGGCTCGTCGTCACACAGATTGTAGGCGGCCCCCGGGCGCGGACGGTCGATGGAGGCGAACATCCCCGCCACGGCGTCGTCGACATGGATCCGGTTGAAGATCTGGCCGGGCTTTCTGACGATGCGGGCCGAGCCGTCGCGCAGCCGCTCCACCACCGAACGGCCCGGCCCATAGATGCCCGGCAGGCGGAAGATCTGCACCGTCAGCCCCATGCCGCGTCCCGCGTCCAGCCAGTCGGCCTCGGCCCGGACGCGACGGGCCCCTTCCAGACTGGCGGCATTCAGGGCGTCGTCCTCGAACACCCAGCCGCCCGCGCGGTCGCCATAGACGGCGGTGGACGAGACATAGCCGATCCAGTCCGGATAGGCCCCGCTGGCACCGAGGGCGGGCGACAGGGCCCGCAGACCGGGACAGCCACGCCCATCCGGTGGCGCGGTGATCAGGATGGCGGACGCCTGTGCCACGGCCGCCTGCATCGCCGTTTCGTCCAGCGGATCGACCGCCTGAAGGCCCCCGGCTTCCAGCGCGGCGCGGCGGTCGGCATCGCGCGAGGTCGCGCGGACCGTCATTCCGCGCCGCATCGCCTCGGGCGCAGCGACCATTCCGAGATAGCCCGCGCCGAAGATGAGCAGGGACGGCGTCGTCATGGACGAGGTCAGCCGACGCCCCTGGTCCGGATGGCGTCGGGCCTGAACTCGGCTGTCGTGACCTTGATCGCCTCAGCTCGCGCCCCGTTCCAGGCGGAGACGCACGGAATCTTCGAACAGTCGGCCCGGTCGGCATAGCGGCGCGCGATGTCGGTGACGTCCGCCATCAGCCCTTCGGCCAGGGTGATGGGCTTGAGGCCCAGGTCGCGGAACTGGTCGTTGGCGACCACCAGCTCGTTCTCATCGGCCTCCTGACGCGGATTGGCGACGTTGTGGATCTCGGCCCCGGTCATGTCGGCGACCAGGACGGCCAGGTCGCGCACGCGGCGGCTCTCGGTCATCTGGTTCAGGATCTTGACCCGCTCGCCCGACTTCGGCGGGTTGTTCAGCGCCAGCTCGACGCAGCGCACCGTGTCCTGGATGTGGATGAAGGCCCGCGTCTGGCCCCCCGTGCCGTGGACCGTCAGCGGATAGCCGAGCGCGCCCTGCATCAGGAACCGGTTCAGGACGGTGCCGTAGTCGCCGTCATAGTCGAACCGGTTGATCAGCCGCTCGTCCAGCCGGGTTTCCTCGGTCTGGGCCCCCCAGACGATGCCCTGGTGCAGGTCGGTGATCCGGACGCCGTCATTCTTGGCGTAGAACTGGAACAACAGGGCGTCCTGGGTCTTGGTCATGTGATAGATGCTGCCCGGATTGGGCGGGAACAGGATTTCCTGCTCGGTCGGGCCGAAATCCGTCTGGACGGTGACGGTCAGATAGCCCTCGGGGATACGCAGGCCAGCGGTCGTATAGCCATAGACCCCCATGGTCCCGAGATGCGCCAGATGCACGTCCAGCCCGCTCTCGACGATGGCGGCCAGCAGATGGTTGGTGGCGTTGATGTTGTTGTCGACAGTGTAGAGCTTGTGCCGCGCCGACTTCATCGAATAGGGGGCGGCCCGCTGCTCGGCGAAATGGACGACGCTGTCGGGCTTTTCGTCGCGAATCAGGGAAACAAGGCCGTCGAAATCCTTGCCGACGGTCAGGTTCGCGAACCCGATCTCGCGGCCGGAAACCTCTTTCCAGGCGGCGATCCGGTCCTGGATCGTGCCGATCGGGGTCAGGGACTGGACGCCCAGTTCCACGTCGATGTCGCGGCGGCTCAGATTGTCGACGATGACCACGTCCCAGCCCCGCGCCGACAGATGCAGCGCCGTCGGCCAGCCGCAGAACCCATCCCCACCCAGAACCAGAACCTTCATCCGCCCGCTCCCCCTTGTGTTCGTTGGGCCATGCGTAGCCGATGCGCAGGGGCTGTCAAAGCGCGAGTGTCTCTCCCTGACCTTTATGGGGAGGGAGAAACCTGAAGCAGCGCCGCCACCGCTGCCCGCGCGGCCTCGCCGAACGACGCGTGCTTCAGGCCATAAGCGACATTGGCCCGCAGCAGTCCGACGGGATCGCCGCAGTCATAGGTCGCACCCTCGTACTCCAGGGCGTGGAAATCCCTGACCTTCATCAGCCGCGCCATGGCGTCGGTCAGCTGGATCTCGCCGCCCGCTCCGGTCTGCTGGTCGGCCAGCAGCGGGAAGATGTCGGGCGTCAGGACGTAGCGACCCGAGATGAACAGGTTCGACGGCTCGGTGCCGAGCGGCGGCTTCTCGACCATGCCGGTCATGCGGTTCAGGCGGCCCTGCTGGCCGTCCAGCGCCACGATGCCGTATTTGTGGGTCTCGCCTTCGGGAGCCTGCTCGACGACGACGACATTGCCGCCGGTCGTCTCATGGGCGTCGATGGCCTGTTTGAGGGCGGGCGTGTCGGCCATCATCAGCATGTCGGGCAGCATGACCGCGAACGGCTCGTCGCCGATCAGGTCACGGGCACAGAAGACGGCGTGGCCGAGACCCAGCGGGGCCATCTGGCGCACGAAGCTCATCTCTCCGGGCCTCGGCAGATCGGCGACCACCTGGGCCAGGATGTCGGCCTTGCCCTTGGCCTTCAGGATCGCCTCCATCTCGTAGGCGTGGTCGAAATAGTCCTCGATCGAGCCCTGTCCGCGCCCGACGACGAAGATGATGTGCTCGATGCCGGAGGCGCGCGCTTCCTCGACGATGTGCGACAGGATCGGCCGGTCGAACACATTCAGCATGTTCTTGGGCGTCGTCTTTGCGGCGGGCAGGACGCGGGTGCCCAGACCGGCGACTGGCAGGACGGCCTTGCGGACGCGGGACGACGATGAACGCATGGGGCTCCCCTGACGGCACAGGGCAGCCTAACGCATGTCGCGCGCCTTCGTCTCCTCCCCGTTTGGGGTCATTCCACCGTCACCGACTTGGCCAGGTTGCGGGGCTGATCGACGTCGGTGCCCTTGTGGACAGCGGTGTAGTAGGCCAGCAGCTGCACCGGCACGGCGTAGACCAGCGGCGCGATCAGCGGGTGGCAGTCGGGCGCATGGATGCGACGAATGCCGGCGCCGTGCGGATCGGGCGCGGTGCGCGGGGCGATCATGATGACCGGGCCCCCGCGCGCGGCGACCTCCTGAAGGTTGGACGCGGTCTTTTCGAACACGTCGTCCAAGGGGGCCAGGGCGATGGTGGGGGTTTCCTCGTCGATCAGGGCGATCGGTCCGTGCTTCAGCTCCCCGGCGGCATAGCCCTCGGCGTGGATGTAGCTGATCTCCTTCAGCTTCAGCGCGCCCTCCATGGCCAGGGGGAACATCGCCCCCCGGCCCAGGAACAGGACGTCGGTCGCCCTGGACAGGTCGTGGGCGACGGCACGTATGTCGGCGTCCATCTGCAGCGCCTCGGCAATCAGCCGGGGGGCCTCGAACAGGGCCTTGACCAGCTCGCCTTCGGATTGTCCGTCGACCCTGCCGCGTGCGACGCCGGCGGCCACCGCAAGGGCCAGCAGGGCCGACACCTGGGCGGTGAAGGCCTTGGTCGAGGCGACGCCGATCTCGGGGCCCGCATGGGTCGGCCAGAGAACATCGGCCTCGCGCGCCATGGACGAGGAATGGACATTGACCACGGCGGCGGTCTTCAGCCCATGCGCCTTGCACCAGGTCAGGGAGGCCAGGGTGTCAGCGGTCTCGCCCGACTGGCTGACGGCGACGGCGAGCGTCCCCGGCGTGACGGCCGGCGAGCGATAGCGAAACTCCGACGCGATCTCGACGTCGCAGGGCAGGCCGGCGATCTTCTCGAAGGCATAGCGACCGATCTGTCCGGCATAGAAGGCGGTACCGCAGGCGACGATCTGGATCCGGTCGATCCGGGCGAAGTCGATCGCGCCGGCCTCCAGCGTCTGAACCCTGGCCTTGCCGGTCACCAGGTCGAGATAGTGGGACAGGGTATGCTGGACGCTATCGGGCTGTTCATGGATCTCCTTTTCCATGAAGTGGCGATAGGCCCCCTTCTCGACCATGGCCGAGGAGGCGGAGACCTGAACCACCGGTCGGTCCACGGGCGTTCCGGATGCGTCAAACATGGTCGCGCCCGAGCGCGTCACGGCGACGAAATCACCCTCTTCCAGATAGCTGATCTTCTGGGTGAACGGCCCGACCGCCAGGGCGTCGGAGCCCAGATACATCTCGCCCTCGCCCCAGCCGACCACCAGAGGACTGCCCTTTCGCGCCCCCAGGATCAGCGCGTCCTCGCCCTCGATCAGAACGGTCAGGGCATAGGCACCCGTCAGCCGGTCCAGCGTGGCCTTGAAGGCGTCCAGCGGCGACTTGCCGGTCTCCAGTTCGTGGTCCAGCAGGTGGGCGACGACCTCGGTGTCGGTCTGGCTCTCGAAGACGCGGCCCCCGGCAGTCAGCTCGGCCTTCAGTTCGGCGAAATTCTCGATGATGCCGTTGTGGACGAGGGCGACGCGGCCGGCCTTGTGCGGATGGGCGTTGGGCGTGGTCGGCGCGCCGTGGGTGGCCCAGCGGGTATGGCCGATGCCCATGGTGGCGTTCAGTGGTTCGGCGGCCAGAACGGCTTCCAGTTCGCGGATCTTGCCCCTCGCGCGGCGGCGTTCGATCCGCCCGTCGACCATGACCGCGATCCCGGCCGAGTCGTAACCGCGGTATTCCAGCCGCTTCAGGCTGTCGATCAGACGGGGAACGGCCGGGCCTGTGCCGGTTACGCCGATGATGCCGCACATAGGGGGTCTCCGTGGTCCGCCCCGCCCAAGGATGACGGCGTCGTTATCCTGCTCTAGGACGGGCTTGGGACGTCATCACCTAAAAAGGCGTTTCGGATGATTTCGGCCGGGAGCTGACGATGGGCGAGCGCAAATATTTCGGCACCGACGGCATTCGCGGGCGCGCCAACACCAGCCCGATGACGGCCGAGATCGCGCTGCGCGTCGGCCTGGCGGCGGGCAAGCTGTTCATGTCGGGCGACGACCGTCGGCATCTGGTCGTGATCGGCAAGGACACGCGTCTGTCCGGCTATATGATCGAGCCGGCACTGGTCGCCGGATTCGCCTCGGTCGGGATGGATGTAAGGACCTTCGGCCCCATTCCGACGCCGGGCGTGGCCATGATGACCCGGTCGATGCGGGCCGATCTGGGCGTCATGATCTCTGCCTCGCACAACGACTACGCCGACAACGGAATCAAGCTGTTCGGCCCGGACGGCTACAAGCTGTCGGACGAGATCGAGCTGAAGATCGAGGCGATGATGGATGCAGGTCTGGATGAAGGCCTGGCGCCGTCCAGCCGGCTGGGCCGGGTCAAGCGGATCGACGACGCCCCGCCGCGCTATATCGAGATCGCCAAGGCCGCCTTTCCCCGTCACCTGTCGCTCTCGGGCCTGCGCATCGCCGTCGATTGCGCCAATGGGGCCGGATACCGCGTCGCGCCGACGACCCTGTTCGAACTGGGGGCCGAGGTCTGCGCCGTCGGCGTGTCGCCCAACGGGACCAATATCAATGCGGACTGTGGCTCGACCCACCCCGAGACCCTGGCGGCGGCGGTCAAACAGTACCGCGCCGACATCGGCATCGCGCTCGATGGTGACGCCGACCGGCTGATCATCTGCGACGAGAACGGCAAGGTGGTGGACGGGGACCAGATCATGGCCCTGATCGGCCGCGACTGGGCGCGACGCGGCGTTCTGAAAGGCGGCGGCGTGGTGGCGACCGTCATGTCCAACCTGGGTCTGGAGCGCGTGCTGAAGGCCGATGGCCTGACACTGGAACGCACCAGCGTGGGCGACCGCTATGTGATGGAGCGGATGCGGGCCGGCGGATTCAACCTGGGCGGCGAGCAGTCTGGCCATCTGATCCTGCACGACCATGCCACGACCGGTGACGGGCTGATGGCGGCGCTGCAGGTCCTGGCCGTGCTGGTCGAAAGCGGAAAACCGATGAGCGAACTGGCCCGCCAGTTCGAGCCGGTGCCCCAGCTGCTTCAGAATGTTCGGTTCACCGGGGGCAAGCCGCTCGACACCGCAGGCGTGAAGGCGGCGATCGCCGAGGGCGAGGCGGCGCTGAACGGGTGCGGCCGTCTGCTGGTCAGGCCGTCGGGCACCGAAAAGCTGATTCGCGTGATGGCCGAGGGCGACGACGGGGCTCTGGTCCGGCGCGTGGTCGCCGACGTGGCAGCGGCGCTGAAGGCCGCGGGCTGACCTTCCGACTGGTCTGACCTATGCCTGACCGGCAAGGGCGGCCACCACATCCTCGATCCGCGTCCTGATGTCGGGCACCGCGATCGTCTCCCAGAAGGCGGCGCGGGCCGGGGGGCCAAGGACGTACAGACGCGGATCGGCGAGACCCTCCGTATTCAGGACCCGTCCCCGTGGATCGAGGTCCAGGCCCAGCCGCAAGGGGTCCAGTCGCGCTCGCCCCGAGGCCAGCAACGGCATAATGAGGGGATCGGCCTCGGGCGCATGGCCGGGACCCGTGCAGTTGACCAGCCAGCGGCCCGTGAGCGGCGCGCACGCGGTAGCGTGTCGGGGTGTCCAGTCGACCTGGATATCGTGCGCGCCGGCGGACACGGCTTTCACCCGACCGGCAAGGACCTCAAGCCGACCGGCCGCGCGCAGGCCTTCGATGACAAGGGCGACGGCGGGGGCCACCCGATGGCGGTGAACATCCCACCAGGGGCGCAAGTGGCGGACGATCTGGCCCCGGGTGCGCCTGTCGGCCCGGGTCCAGAGATCGGCGGTGATGGGGCGCAATCCCTCCATCACCTCGCGCCAGCCCCCCGCGTCGGCGAGGCGCCGGGCCTCGTGCAATCGTCGGGACAGGGAGCCGGTCAACAGACGCGGCGTGGGCGACAGCGGCCCATCAGGCTGGACGGCGTGTCCACGGGGCAGAAGACCCCGTCGGGACAGCGCCGTCGCTCGCCCTCGCCAGCCGCGTGCGTCCATCAATAACAGGACGTCGACCATGGTCAGGCCCGTGCCGATCAGGACGATCGTGTCCTCGGCACCGATACGATCGAGGGCACCGACACCCCAGGGGTCTGCGATCACCGGGCCGCCCGCATCGGTCGCGCCGGCCGTCTTCGGGGCGGGATTGCCGGTCGTCAGCACCACGGCTCCGGCGGAGATCAGTTCGCCGTCGGCCAGACCCACTGCCCGGGGCGCGATGGCGGCGACCTCCCCGACCACCCTGCGGATCAGGCCCGGCCGGGCCGCCTCGACGGTGGCGAGGCGGGACTGGACGTAGGCGCCGAACAGGCGGCGCGGCGCGAACCCGTCCGGATCGGCAAGCGAGGGATGGGTCGCCGTCAGCCATGCGACGAAATCGTCCGGTCGGTCTGCGATGGCGCTCATCCGCCCCGACCGCACGTTCAACAGGTGGCCGTCGAAGGGGGTCGAATAGGCGACGCCCAGTCCGAAATCGGCCGAGCGGTTGATCAGGGTCGAGGCCGTTCCACGTTCCGCCAGCCGCGCCGCCAGCATGGCACCGGAAAAGCCCCCACCGACAATGGCCACGCTGTCGATGGGATTAGTCACGCATCCTCCCGCTGGATAGGCGGGTTCTGAACCGGTGCGGCGACGGGGTCAAACCGGGGTGAAATCGTGCGCTCAGTTGCGCAGTCGCGTCCCGCCGTCATTGATCCTGCAGGCGTATTCGGTCTGGGGTCGGCCCACCGGACGGCCGACTTCCGCCGGCGTCAGGATACCCCCCCGCGCACGACAGCTTTCCTCCAGCCGGGCCAGTTCGGTTGCATAGCTGCCCGGTCGGTCCGTGCTGGCGCAGGAGGAGGCGGCGAGCGCGAGAGAAAGAGGGAACAGGGTGATGGGGGCGGACCTTTTCATGGACAGTCTCCGTTATTCACGACACCGGACGATGCGCCTCAAACGCCGATGCGCAAAGTGTCCGTTGGCGGCAAACCCGCTCGAGCCTGTCCATTCGCGCATCGCGGACGACCATCCACGGCCACTGGCGAAGGCGCGGCGGCCATCGGTGCAAACCCGATAGCCGCAGGCGATGGGCTGGGCGACGGTCCGGGTATCGAAGGGCCGGGGGTCGGACCTTCCAGCACACGAAAGCCACACACCATGTTCCGCGCCGTCACCCTGATCGCCGTCCTGACCCTGACCGCCGCCCCTGCCTTCGCCATCGAACCCGGCGCGGACGCGTCGGTCAGCCTGACTTTCGAGACCGGATCAGACACCGGCGCGGTGATGGTCGCCCTCTACGACGAGGCGACCTATGACGGCGGCCAGCCCGTCCGCGCCGCCCGCATCGATGTGGCCGGCGGCGAGTGCTCGGTGACCTTCGACGGCCTGCCGGACGGCGATTATGGGGTGAAGGCCTTCCACGACGTGAACGGCAACGGCCGGATGGATACCAATCCCTTTGGCATGCCCACCGAACCCTTCGCCTTCTCCAACAACGCCGTCGGCAACATGGGCCCGGCCAGCTGGGACCGCGCGCGTTTCGCCGTGACGGGCGAGACCGCCCAGACGATCAGCATTCGCTGAGAAGGTTTGCGGGCGACCGCTCGCCACGCGGTGGCTCGCTGCCTGAGCCCGGCCCCTTTTTTCGGGCTATCGCTCGCCACGCGGTGGCTCGCTGCCTGAGCCCGGACTGTTCCAACGCATTGACATGAGACCCGCCATGATCCCCTCACGCCGCCACTTCCTGATGGGTGCCGCCGCCCTGTCCGCCGCCGTTGCTACTCCAGAGAGGGTTCGTGCCGCGATCGCCCGGGACGTCGCCGCGCCCTGGGCCCTGGCCACGGCCGATCTGGAGGCCGATGTCGCCCCCCGCACGATGCGGCTGGTCCACGGCCGGGCGCCGGCGGGGCTGGAGGGGACCCTGTTCCGCAACGGTCCCGGCAAGTTCCGCAGGCCCGGCGGGTCGACCACTCACTGGTTCGACGGCGACGGCCTGATGCGGTCGTTCACCCTCAGCGACGGCGGCGTGACCCTGGCGGCCCGCTTCGCCGATACGCCCAAGCGGCGCTGGGAGAGCGAGATCGACGCCGTGGTCACCCCCGGCTTCGGCACGGCGGGCGATAGCCGGGCCCGGATCGGTTCGAACGACGACGCCAATGCCGCCAACACCGCCGTCATGGTCACGGGCGACAAGGTCTGGGCCCTGTGGGAAGGCGGTTCGCCGCTGCGGATGGACGCCGGGACCCTGGCGACGGAGCAGTTCGTCAGCCTGAGGGACGACCTGAGGGGCATGCCATTCCAGGCCCACCCCCGCTTCGCGCCGGACGGGACGGTGTGGAACGTCGGGATGCAGGGCGACCAGGCCGTCGTCTGGCACCTGAACCGCGACGGTTCGCTGATCGACGCCCGGGTCCTGCGCCTGCCGCGGGCCAGCTATCTGCACGATTTCACCGCGACGGAGCGGTCGCTGGTCTTCGTGCTTCAGCCCTGGGTGTTCGACCACCGGGGCATGCCGTTCCTGACCCAGTTCGCCTGGAAGCCGGAGCTGGGGACCCAGGTGCTGGTCGTCGACAAGGCTGACCTGACCTCGACCCGGATCTACGAACTCGAGACCTTCAGCTTCTTCCACCTCGGCGACGGCTGGGAAGAGGCCGACGGCACGATCCGTTTCGACGTCGCGGCCAGCAAGGATGTGGCCTTCGCTATCGAGGGGGCCCGGGCTCTGGTCGAACAGCGCGGCACAGTGCCCGGCGAGCATGCCGTGCTGAAGCTGGTCACACTGCACACCGACGGCCGCGCCGAACTGGCCTCCAGCGGCGTTACGGCCGAGTTTCCCAAGGCCGATCCGCGTCGCACCGGCCTGGCCCGTCGCCTGACCGCCCACGTCGCCGGTGAACGCCCGGACCTGCCGCTCCCGACCGGTCTGGCAACATGGGACTGGGAAGCGGGCCGATCCGACCGCTTCCTGTTCGGCGACACCCAGATCATGGAGGAGGCGGTGTTCGTGCCGAAGCCCGGAACCACCGCCGAACGCCACGCCTGGCTGGTCGCCCCGTCGATCAATCTGGCCGAGGGCGTGACCGAACTGCACGTCTTCGACGCCGCCTCGGTCGAGGGCGGACCGGTGGCGACCTGGCGGGCCGACGTCGCCCTGCCGGCCGGCTTCCACGGGGCGTGGAGAGGGTGACAGGCTCAAGCAGCGAGCGACCGCATAGCCTGTCCTCGGGCCGATCGGAGATCGGACCCGGGGGCGAGCGGTAGCCAATCAAGAGCGGCTAGTACCAGCCGGCCTCGCGCAGGGCCCGGGCGTAGCGGCGGCTGACCGGCACGGTCACGCCGCCGTCCAGGGTCAGGGTCGCCCGACCGTCGCCCCGGGCCACGTCGCGCACCGCGTCCTTCGCCACCCACCAGCTGCGGTGGGTCTGGGACCCCTCCAGCCCCTCCAGCTCCTCCAGCGCATCCGACAGCCGCATCAGGATCAGGTCGGAACCCCGGTCGGTGTGAATGCGCAGATAGTGGTCCTCTGCCTGGACCGCACGGATCGCGGCACCACGCAGCTTCATCGGCAGCCGGTCGGGGAAGCGGGCAGGTGCGGTGCCGGTCGGGGCGGCGTGGGTCTGAACCGGCTGGGCCTTGCCGAGGAAGACGTTGAGGGCGCTCATCACGGCTGTGATCGTGACCACAGGGCCGAACGACAGCGGCAAGGCGGCCAGCGCATAAAGACGCCCCTCGAAGATCAGACCCGTGGCCGACCAGACCAGCAGGGTGACCGGCCCGCTGATCAGCGCGGTCAATCCGACGACGGTCAGCCACGGCTGTTCGTCCATGTCGATCCAGCGCTCGATCAGCCGCGAACAGACATGCCCCCAGCTCGCCCCCGCCAGCATGACAGGCACCCAGTAAACAAGCCGCAGCCACAGCGGCGCCTCGACCGTGCCGAACGCACCGGTCAAGGCCAGAACGACGCCCGCTGCCGTCGCAAGGCCCAGACCCCGCCCCAGAGTCACGGTCGGCGAACGGCCGGGACGGGCCGCAGGCTGTGGCAAGGTGGCGGTCATGGCTGGACGGGCGGCTCCGGCGAATGGCATCTGGGGTCAGGGCGTTCGCAGATCACCAAAAGGCGTTTCGATGAAGTTGGCAATCGCGGCGATCGTCACGGCCCTGGCGACCCCGGCCCTGGCATCCGACCTGACGCTGGAGATCGCCTCGCGCGGCACGGGCGGCTCGATCGCCGTGGCCGTCTATCGCGACGCCGCCTCGTTCCGGCGCGGCGAGGGGCCGGTCGCGACGCGGACCGTGCCGCGCACGGGGGCCGTCACCCCGGTCGTCATCCCGGGACTGGTGCCGGGCCGCTATGCGGTGGCGGCCTTTCACGACACGGACGGCAATGGCGACCTGACCCTGTGGCCCATCGGCATGCCGAAGGAGGCCTATGGATTTTCCAACGACGCGCGGGGACGGTTCGGACCACCGCCGTTCGACGCCGCCGCGATCGACGTACCGGCGGGGGGCGCACGGGTGGCCTTCACCTTGCGATAGGGCGCGTCCGTTCGCGAAGGCGGCGTGGTCGGCCGCGAAGCGGGGCTGGCCCGCCCGGTGGTGACGCTGGACGGTGGTTCGAACCCGCAAGGACAACGCCATGACCCATCTGATTCCGACCCGAGAGCCGCTTCGCAGAAGCCTGACGTTCGTCCCGCCCCTGATCGCGGCGGCGGTGCTGGGCTGGTTCCTGTTCGTGCTCGCGCCGGGCCAGGGCCTGCCGGTGCGGCTGCATGCGCCCGACTGGGCCTTGCTGGCCGATCAGGCCCCGGTGCTGCAGGTCCATATCGCGGCGGCGACGCTGGCGCTGGTGATCGGGGTCGTTCTGCTGGCGGGCGTCAAGGGCAACACCCTGCACCGCACCCTGGGCTGGACCTGGGCCATCGCCATGGCGATCGTGGCGATCAGCTCGATCCTCATCCGCGACATCAATCACGGCGCGTTTTCGTGGATCCACCTGTTGACCGGCTGGACGATCATCATCCTGCCGATGGCGCTCCATGCCGCAAGGACCCACAACATCGCCGCGCATCGCGGCCGGATGACCGGGCTGTTCGTGGGGACCCTGCTGATCGCGGGCATGTTTACCTTCTTCCCGGGCCGGCTGATGTGGCGGGTTTTCCTGGGCTGAAAACGGGACCGCGCCCAGCCAGCCCGCGACCGGGTCGCCAGCGCCCTAGACTTTCTTGCAGACCGCCCGGAAACCCGCCGCCCCGAACCGCACCATATAGTCGCAGGCGGTTTCCAGATCGCCGGATCGGCACAGGCCGTCCGAAAGACGGTCCAGCCGTCCCGTCTCGCCAAGGGTCAGGGTCAGGGCCCCCGACAGATTATGCCAGGCCCAGTAGAGATCGACCTCGCGTGCCTCGGGCATCAGGGTGCGGATCAGCTCGATCAACCGGCGGATCGCGGGATCGAAATACCGCGCCATCGTCTCGCCGCCGAATGTCGGGTTGGCATTGGTCTGGGCCACCAGGGCCGCATAGTGTTTCCAGCCCGGCCCACCCTTCAGCGACCACTGGAACGGCGGATCGAGGAAGGCCCGCAGCAGACCCTCCAGCGTCATCGACCCGGCGTTCGCGAGGGCATAGCGATTGATCGCCGCCACGCGCTCGTCGTTCCAGACCTGCGCCCGGCGCAGAAAGACGGCATCGAACAGATCGCGTTTCGCCCCGAAATAATAGTGGACGAGGGCGGTATCCACGCCGGCCTCGCGCGCGACTTCCCGGATGGTGACGCCATAGAAGCCGTGCTTGGAAAACAGGTCCTCGGCCGCGTCCAGAATGGCCTCGCGCGTATCGCCACCCTCCGCCTGGGCCTTGAGCTTGGGCGGTCGCCCTCGCCGGGCTGGCGCGGCGGGCGACGGGGAAGGGAGTTCCAGCTTGGTCATCGACGTCAGCTAGCCACGCACACGGCCCCTGTGCAACGGCGCCACAGCCATTCGTCGACTTTCATATTGCCAGGCGCTGTCGTTTGACACCGGGAACAAACGGCGTCAGTTTCAGGAAAATCATCGAACGCTGAATAAAAGCGTCAATCGGCTGGAAATGAACAACAGGATGGGGTTTCGCATGAACAGGCTCATGAAGAGTGCACTGCTGGCTGGCGCGGCATGGAGCGCCGCATCGTCGATGGCAATGGCGCAGAACGCCCAGTCGGGCGAACCATCGGCGGTCGAGGACATCGTCGTTACCGCCCGCCGGACGGAAGAATCGGTCCAGACTGTCCCGCTGGCCGTGTCAGCGTTTTCGGGCGAATCGCTGGAGCGCCGTGGCGCACAGCAGGTTCTGGATCTTCAGGGGGCCGTGCCGAACCTGAACATCGTTCAGGGCCGTGCTTCGTCCAACGCAACCAACATCTACATTCGCGGTGTGGGCCAGCCGGACGCGCTGCAGACCTTTGACCCGGCTGTGGGCGTGTATGTCGACGATGTCTATTTCGCGCGGATCCGGGGGACCCAGTTCGATCTGCTGGACCTGGAGCGCGTTGAGGTCCTGCGCGGGCCGCAGGGCACGCTGTACGGCAAGAACACCATCGGCGGCGCACTGAAGCTGGTCTCGCGGCGTCCCGGCCAGGACTGGCGCGGGCGGGGATCGATCGCTTACGGTGACTACAACATGATCGATGTCCAGGGCGCGGTATCCGGCCCGATCAGCGACCAGCTGGCGTTCGGCCTGTCGGCCCTGCGCTCGACCCGTGACGGCTATGTCACCAACCCGGTGACCGGTGCGGAATACAACGACAAGGACTCGAGCGCCGTTCGCGGAACCCTGGCCTGGGATCCGGCCGAAAACCTCAGCATCGACGTCATCGCCGACTATTCGCATGACGACGCCGCCCTGACGGTCGGTCAGGCGACGAACAGCCTGGTCGGATCCAGCGGCCAGACGATCGTCGCCGTGCCGTCGCCACTGCCGAAATACAACTTCCAGACCGTGGTCGATGCCGACCTGCCGAACTCCACCCGCCTGGAATCGCGCGGTATCTCGGCCAACATCGGCTGGGACATCAGCGACAGCCTGTCGCTGCGGTCGATCACCGCCTATCGCAAGCTGAACACGGATGACTACATCGACTTCGACGCAACTCCGCGAGAGGTCACTTCGGCCCTCGTGGCCGTCGACCAGAAGCAGGTCAGCCAGGAGTTTCAGCTGAACTACAACTCCGGCCCGATCAGTGCGGTCGGCGGACTCTACTACCTCAAGGAAGACATCAGTTCCCATCAGGAGGCCTATGCCGACGACCTGCTGGGCGCGCTGTTCCTGAACTCGCGGTTCACGCGCACCGTCGATGACAGCCTCGAGACGACGTCCAAGGCGGCCTATGCCAACCTGACCTACTCTGTGACTGACCAGCTGCGGCTGTCCGGCGGCGTTCGCTACACGGAAGAGGAAAAGGACTACGTCCGCACCACCTCGACCTTCTTCAGCGCCCTGCCCGCGTTCAACGCGACCTTCCCGTTCCGTCCGCCGGTCGCCCAGTATGACGACACCTCGATCATGCTGTCGGCCGACTACCAGATCACGCCGGACGTGCTGGCCTATGCCCGCTTCGCCCAGGGCTTCAAGTCGGGCGGCTACAACGGCCGTGCGAACTCTGCGGCCGAGGCGACGGAGTATTCGCCGGAAACCGCCGACACCTATGAAATCGGCATCAAGACGACGTCGATGGACGGCCGTCTGCGGCTGAACGGCACGGTCTTTCAGACCAACTACCAAGACTTCCAGGCGCGCGTTTCGGGGCTCGATACCGACCCGATCACAAACCTGCCGGTCGCGGTTCTGTCGGTGATCAACGCCGGCGAGCTGAAGATCAACGGGGCCGAGCTGGAAATGATCGCCCAGCCCTATCCCGCCTTCACCATGGATGCCCAGGTCGGTCTGCTGAACTCGGAATACGACGTCTTCCGCGACGCCCGCTTCACGGCGTTCAGCGGCAGCCGCGCCTTCCAGACCCCGGCCTTCTCGCCGAAATGGACCGTCCGTTACGGCATGCAGTACGTTCTGGATCTGGACGGCGGCTCCAGCTTCACCTTCGGGGGCGCGGTCCGTTATCGCTCCTCCATGGCGCTGGCGGTCGACAACACGACGGTCAACACCGACGTCAAACTGCCCGGCATGTTCCAGACCGGCTATGTCCTTCTGGACGCCCGCGTCGTCTGGAACGATCCGTCGGACCGCTACTCCATCGGCGTCTACGGCCAGAACCTCACCGACGAGGTCTACAAGACCGACGCTCAGGAGTTCTCCTCGGTCGGTGGTATCCGCACGGCCTACTACGGCGCCCCCCAGACCGTGATGGTCAAGGCGACCGTCCGCTACTAGGGGCGCGAACGCTCTCCGGGCAGCACCTTTCTGACCGGACGAAAGGATGAAACTTGGGGCGGCGGTTCGACAGGGCCGCCGCCCTTTTTCTTTGCAGCCTTGATCCGGACGGCTACGGTCCGGATCAAGGAACGATGAGTCCACGAGGAAACCCGGAATGAGCCCGAACGCCGCCACGGCCGCGCCGACCCCGCTGGAGCGGCCGGCCTATCGCTACTACGTCCTCGGGCTTCTGATGGTGGTCTACACCTTCAACTTCATCGACCGGCAGGTGCTGGCCATCCTGGCCCCCTACATCCAGGCCGAGATGAAGTTCACCGACAGCCAGCTCGGCCTTCTGGGCGGTCCGGCCTTTGCGCTCGTCTATTCGACCCTCGCGCTTCCGATCGCCTGGCTGGCCGACCGGATCAGCCGGACCTCGATCATTGCCACCTCCCTGGCGGTCTGGTCGGGCTTCACCGCCCTGTGCGGCATGGCCACCGGCTTCACCTTCCTGTTCGGGGCGCGCATGGGCGTGGGCGTCGGCGAGGCCGGGGGCGTGGCCCCGTCGTATTCGCTGGTCGCGGACTACTTCCCCAAGGCGCAGCGGGCGCGGGCGCTGGCCGTCTATTCCTTCGGCGTGCCGATCGGAACCGGACTGGGTTATCTGTTCGGAGGCCTGCTGGCCGCCGCCATCGACTGGCGCGCCGCGTTCGTCATTCTGGGTCTCGCCGGCGTGTTGTTGGCACCCATATTCAAGCTGACGGTCCGCGACCCGATCCGCGGCGGTTTCGACCGTCCCGAGATCGCCCCCGAGGCCCCGGTCGTCGTTACCCCGGCACCGGTACAACAGGCCGCCTCCTTCGGTCAGGTCTGGGCCGTCCTGCTGAAAAAGCCGAGCTTCTGGTTCCTGTCGTTCGGCGCGGCCTGTTCGTCCGTTTACGGCTACGGGGCCGCCTTCTGGCTGCCCAGCTTCTTCCAGCGTAGCCTGGGCATGGAAGGGGCCGAACGCGCGTGGTACATGGCCGGCATCGCTCTGATCGGTGGCACAATCGGCATCTGGCTGGGCGGATGGCTGGCCGACAAGCTGGGCAAGGGGGTCAAGCGCGCCGCCTATCCGCTGGTCCCGGCCGTCGGTTTCATCATCGCCGTGCCGCTGTTTTTCCTGGCCATGAACGTCGAGGACAAGTGGACGGCCTTCGTCCTGTTCCTGATCCCGCAAGCCCTGTCGCTGGCCTGGCTGGGTCCGGTGGTGACATCCGTCCAGCACCTGGTGCCCGCCCACATGCGGTCGACCGCGTCGGCCAGCTTCCTGCTGATCAACAACCTGGTCGGCATCGGTCTGGGCATCTATCTGCTGGGGGCCGTGTCGGAATACCTGACACCCCGGTTCGCCGAAGAGGCGCTGCGGTATTCGCTGTACGTCGGGCAGTGGTTCTATGCCCTGGCGGCGATCCTGCTGTTCATCGCGGCGCGCAGCCTCAGGCGTGACTGGGTGGATTGAGACGAGGACGCGGTTGCACCTGCGAAGGGGCCACGCCTATAAGCGCGACCAACTTCTCCCAGCGATCGCGGCGGTCTTTCCATGAACATCCACGAATATCAGGCCAAGCAGGTCCTGAAGGGCTTTGGCGCGCCGGTCGCTGAGGGTGTCGCCATCACCTCCGCCGACCAGGCCGAGGCTGCCGCGCGCCAGCTGCCCGGGCCGCTGTATGTCGTGAAGTCGCAGATCCATGCCGGCGGGCGCGGCAAGGGCCGTTTCAAGGAACTGGGCCCCGATGCCAAGGGCGGCGTGCGCCTGGCCTTCTCGATCGAGGACGTGGTCAGGAACGCGAAGGAGATGCTGGGCAATACCCTGGTCACCGCCCAGACCGGTGAAGCGGGCAAGCAGGTCAACCGGCTTTACATCGAGGACGGCGCCGACATCGAACGCGAGCTGTACTGCTCGCTGCTGGTCGACCGCGCCCACGGCCGCATCGCCTATGTCGTCTCGACCGAGGGCGGCATGGACATCGAGGCCGTCGCCCACGACACGCCCGAGAAGATCCAGACCATCGTCATCGACCCCGAAACCGGTGTGACCGAAGCCGACGTGGCCGCGATCAACGCCGCCTATGGCCTCTCTGGCGCAGCCGCCGAGGACGGCAAGAGCCTGTTCCCCATCCTGTACAAGGCCTTCACCGAGAAGGACATGGACATGCTGGAGGTGAACCCCCTGATCGTGATGAAGGACGGCCACCTGCGTGTGCTGGACGCGAAGGTGTCGTTCGACGGCAACGCCCTGTTCCGGCACGACGACATGAAGGCCCTGCGCGACGAGACCGAGGAAGATGCCAAGGAGATCGAGGCGTCCAAATGGGACCTCGCCTATGTCTCGCTGGACGGCAACATCGGCTGCATGGTCAACGGCGCGGGCCTGGCCATGGCGACGATGGACATTATCAAGCTGTACGGCAAGGAACCCGCCAACTTCTGCGACGTCGGCGGCGGTGCCGGCAAGGAAAAGGTCGCGGCGGCCTTCAAGATCATCACCGCCGACCCGGCCGTGAAGGGCATCCTGGTCAACATCTTCGGCGGCATCATGAAGTGCGACGTGATCGCCGAGGGCGTGGTCGCGGCGGTGAAGGAAGTGGGCCTGAAGGTGCCGCTGGTCGTCCGCCTGGAAGGCACCAATGCCGAGCTGGGCAAGAAGATCCTGAACGAATCCGGCCTGACCATCCAGGCCGCCGACGACCTCGACGACGCCGCCCAGAAGATCGTCGCGGCGGTCGGCTGAGCCCAGCGCTCAGTCTCCACCGCCCTGCTGACAGACACATCCAGAGATCGATAGACCCATGTCCATCCTCGTCGACAAGAACACCAAGATCATCGTCCAGGGCCTGACCGGCAAGACCGGCGGGTTCCATACCGAACAGGCGCTGGCCTATCACGGGACCCAGATGGTCGCGGGCGTGCACCCGTCCAAGGGCGGCACCCACTGGACCGGATCGCATGGCGAAAGCCTGCCGATCTACGCCTCGGTCGGCGAGGCGAAGGAGGCCACGGGGGCCGACGCCAGCGTGATCTATGTCCCGCCGTCGGGCGCGGCCGCCGCCATCATCGAGGCGATCGACGCCGAAATCCCCTTCATCACCTGTATCACCGAGGGCATCCCGGTGCTGGACATGGTCAGGGTCAAGCGGCACCTGGAAGGCTCGAAGTCCCGTTTGCTGGGCCCCAACTGCCCCGGCATCCTGACGCCGGACGAATGCAAGATCGGCATCATGCCGGGCTCCATCTTCAAGAAGGGCTCGGTCGGCGTCGTGTCGCGTTCGGGCACCCTGACCTATGAAGCCGTGTTCCAGACCACCAACGAGGGCCTGGGCCAGACCACGGCCGTCGGCATCGGCGGCGATCCGGTCAAGGGCACCGAGTTCATCGACGTGCTGGAGATGTTCCTGGCCGACCCGGAAACCACCTCGATCATCATGATCGGCGAGATCGGTGGCGGGGCCGAGGAAGAGGCCGCCCAATTCCTGATCGACGAGGCGAAGAAGGGCCGGAAGAAGCCGATGGCCGGCTTCATCGCCGGACGCACCGCGCCCAAGGGCCGCACCATGGGCCACGCCGGGGCCGTTGTCAGTGGCGGCAAGGGCGATGCGGAGTCGAAGATCGCGGCGATGGAAGCGGCCGGCATCACCATGTCGCCCTCGCCCGCGCGGCTGGGCAAGACGCTGGTGGAAGTCCTGAAGGGGTAGACGTGGTGTCTCCTCCCCGTCGCTTCGCGATGGGGCTTGCGGTCGGCTCGTATACGAGCCGATCCTCAAGGATCCGTAGCGAAGCGGAGGAGACGGAGGGGTTCTGCACACACCGCAGCCAGTCGTTGCTTCAAGAACCCCTCCGTCACGGCGCGAAGATGCGCCGCGCCACCTCCCCACGCCTTCGGCGCAGGGAGGAGATGCCAGATCGGGGCATTTTTCTGCCCGTTCGCCCTCCTTCGGTCATGACCCATAAGGAAACAGCGCCTATATCAACCGCGCTGGCCTCACGCGGATGTGACCGCTGATCAACCCCGGGGCCGAATTCGGGACGACGATACCATGGCGGACGATGCCGGTCGGCTGAATCAGGTCTTTGCCGAGACCAGCTTCCTGTATGGCTCCAACGCCGCCTTCATCGAGGGGCTGCATGACAAATGGGCGGCCGATCCGTCCAGTGTGTCGGCCGAATGGCGGGCCTTCTTCGACCAGTTGAGGGACTCGGCCGCGACCGTCCAGGCGTCCTCGGCCGCCGGAAGCTGGGGCCGGTCCCGGGCGACCGAGCCGAGCGAAGAGACCGGTGTGTTCGACGGCCGCTGGCCCGCCCCTAGGCCCGATCCGAAGTCAAAGCCCGCCGCCGCGCCTGCGTCCCCCGCCACGACCGGAGCCTCCGCCGAGGAGGTCCGCGCTGCGGCTCATGATTCCATCCGTGTCCTGATGCTGATCCGCAGCTATCGCGTGCGCGGCCACCTGCAGGCGACACTGGACCCGCTGGGCATCGAGGCCAGGACGAACAATCCCGAACTGACGCCCGAGTTTTACGGCTTCACCGAGGCCGATCTGGACCGGCCCATCTATCTGGACGGGGTCCTGGGCCTGCAGACCGGCACGATCCGCGAGGTCATGGCGATCCTGAAGCGGACCTACTGCGGCAACATCGGCATCCAGTTCATGCATATCGCGGAACCGGATGAGAAGGCCTGGATCCAGCAGCGCTTCGAGGGCCCGGACGCCTTCGAGAAGAACGGCTTCACCCGGGAAGGCAAGATCGCCATCCTGAACAAGCTGATCGAGGCCGAGGGCTTCGAGCGGTTCCTGCACAAGCGCTTCCCCGGGACCAAGCGGTTCGGCCTCGACGGCGGCGAGGCCATGGTCCCGGCGCTGGAGCAGATGATCAAGCGCGGCGGGGCCCTGAGCGTCGACGAGATCGTCATCGGCATGGCCCACCGGGGCCGGCTGAACACGCTCGCGGCCGTGATGGGCAAGCCCTACAAGGCCATCTTCCACGAGTTCCAGGGCGGCTCGACCGTGCCGTCCGACATCGAGGGATCGGGCGACGTCAAATATCACATGGGCGCGTCTTCGAACCGCGAGTTCGATGGCAACCATGTCCATCTGTCGCTGACCGCCAACCCGTCGCATCTGGAGATCGTCAACCCGGTCGTGCTGGGCAAGGCGCGGGCGAAACAGGCGTTCGACATCCGCGAGGCCAACGCCGGCCTGCCGGAAAGCCAGTGGGCGCTGGACCGGTCCAAGGTCATGCCGCTGCTGATCCACGGCGACGCGGCCTTCGCCGGCCAGGGCGTGGTGGCCGAGTGTTTCGCCCTGATGGGGCTGAAGGGCTACCGCACCGGCGGGACGATGCATTTCGTCATCAACAACCAGATCGGCTTCACGACCAGTCCGCGCAACAGCCGGTCCAGCCCCTATCCGTCGGACGTGGCCCTGATGGTCCAGGCGCCGATTCTGCACGTCAACGGCGACGATCCGGAAGCCGTCGTCTTCGCCGCCAAGGTCGCGACCGAGTTCCGCCAGAAGTTCAAGAAGGACGTGGTGGTGGACATGTTCTGCTACCGCCGCTTCGGCCACAACGAGGGCGACGATCCGACCTTCACCCAGCCGGTGATGTATTCGAAGATCCGCAGCCTGCCCTCGACGCGCGAGATCTATTCGAAGCGTCTGGTGGAGGAGGGCGTCCTGACCGCGGCCGAGGTCGAGGCCGAGGTCGCCCGCTTCGAACAGTATCTGGACGAGCAGTTCGAAGCCGGAAAGAGCTTCGTCGCCGACAAGGCCGACTGGCTGGATGGCCAGTGGAAGGGCGTGGGCCTGCCCGACGGCGAGGAGCGTCGCGGCGACACGGCGGTGCCCGAGGCCAGGCTGAAGGACCTCGGCCACCGGCTGACGACCATTCCGAACCAGGTCGACATCCACAAGACGCTGAAGCGAGTCGTCGAGGCCCGCCGCGCGACGATCGACAAGGGCACAGACATCGACTGGGCCACGGCCGAGAGCCTGGCCTTCGCCAGTCTGTTGACCGAGGGCTTTCCGGTGCGCCTGTCGGGCCAGGATTCCGTGCGCGGCACGTTCAGCCAGCGCCACTCCGGCATCGTCGATCAGACCACCGAGGAACGCTATGTTCCGCTGAACAACCTAGGCGGCGACTACCAGCATTTCGAGGTCATCGATTCCGCCCTGTCGGAAGAGGCGGTGCTGGGCTTCGAATACGGCTATGCGCTCAGCGACCCCAACACCCTGGTGATGTGGGAGGCCCAGTTCGGGGACTTCGTGAACGGGGCCCAGGTCGTGATCGACCAGTTCATCAGTTCCGGCGAACGCAAATGGCTGCGGATGTGCGGCCTGACCATGCTGCTGCCCCACGGCTATGAGGGTCAGGGTCCGGAGCATTCCTCGGCCAGGCTGGAGCGGTTCCTGCAGCAGTGCGCCGAGGACAATATGCAGGTCGCCAACTGCACCACCCCGGCCAACTATTTCCACATCCTGCGCCGCCAGATGCACCGGCCGTTCAGGAAGCCCCTGATCATCATGACGCCCAAGAGCCTGCTGCGGCACAAGAAGGCGGTCTCGACCCTTGCGGACATGGCCGAGGGCTCGTCCTTCCACCGCGTCCTGCACGACGACGCCCAGACGCGTCCCGAGGTGTCGGGCATCGCCATCAAGGGCGACAAGGACATCCGCCGCGTCGTCCTGTGCTCGGGCAAGGTCTATTACGACCTGCTGGACGCGCGCGAGAAGAAGGGCGTCAACGACGTCTATCTGATGCGGCTGGAGCAGTTCTATCCGTGGCCGATCAAGTCCCTGTCGACCGAACTGGCCCGCTTCCCCAATGCGGAGCTGGTCTGGTGCCAGGAAGAGCCCAAGAACATGGGCGGCTGGACCTTCGTTGATCCCTGGCTGGAGCTGACGCTGGACAAGCTGGATATGAAGTCAAAACGCGCACGCTACGTCGGACGGCCCGCCTCGGCCTCGACCGCCGCAGGGCTGATGAGCCGCCACCTGAAGGAACTCGAGGCCTTTACCTCCGAGGCCCTCGCCTGATTGCCGGCGTCGGGCACCTCCCGCCCGACGCCATTATCGCCTATATGACCGCCACGTCCTGACGCTGACTGAACGACCGGAACCCTCCCCATGGCCGACATCCTGACCCCCACCCTCGGTGAATCCGTTTCCGAGGCGACCATCGCCAAATGGTCCAAGAAGGTCGGTGACGCGGTCAGGAAGGACGAGACCCTGGTCGAGCTGGAGACCGACAAGGTCTCGCTGGAGGTCGTCTCGCCGACAGACGGCACGCTGGGGGCCATCCACTTCGCCGAGGGCGACACGGTCACTCCGGGTGCCATCCTGGGGGCCGTGACCGAAGGGGCCGCCGCCACCGGGCCCGCCAATGCTGCACCCGCACCGGTCGCCGCTGCACCGACGCCGGCTCCCGCTGCCGCCGCGCCTTCGGGCGGTTCGGCCAACACCGGATCGGCCGCCTTCAAGGCCCCCGCCGCCGACGCGGCCCTGTCGCCTTCGGTCCAGCGGATCGTGACCGAGAACAACCTCGACGCCTCGGCCATCGCGCCGACGGGCCCCAAGGGCAACATCACCAAGGGAGACGCCCTGGCCGCCGCCGCGAAACCGGCCGCCGGAATTGCGACGTCCGCACCGGCCAGGGCCACGGCACCTGCACCCGCTCCGGCCGTGGCTGTCGCGCCGCGCGCCGACCAGCCGCGCGAGGAACGGGTCAAGATGACGCGGCTGCGCCAGACCATCGCGCGCCGCCTGAAGGAGTCGCAGAACACCGCCGCCCAGCTGACCACCTTCAACGAGGTGGACATGACCACCGTCATGGCCCTGCGCACCCAGTACAAGGACGCGTTCGAGAAGGCGCACGGCGTGAAGCTGGGCTTCATGAGCTTCTTCACCCGCGCCGTCGTCGCGGCGCTGAAGGAGATTCCGGCCGTGAATGCCGAGATCGACGGCACCGACATCATCTACAAGAACCACTATGACATCGGCGTCGCCGTGGGGACCGAGAAGGGTCTGGTCGTGCCGGTGCTGCGCGACGCAGACACCCTGTCGCTGGCGGGCATCGAGAAGGGCATCGCCGCGCTCGGCAAGGCGGCCCGCGACGGCGACCTGACGCTGGACCAGCTGCAGGGCGGCACTTTCACCATCACCAATGGCGGCACCTATGGCTCGCTGATGTCGACCCCGATCCTGAACGCGCCGCAGTCGGGCATCCTGGGCATGCACAACATCGTCCAGCGCCCGATGGCCGTGAACGGTCAGGTCGAGATCCGGCCGATGATGTATCTGGCGCTCAGCTACGATCACCGGATCGTCGACGGCAAGGAGGCCGTGACCTTCCTCGTGCGGATCAAGCAGCTGCTGGAAGACCCGGCGCGGGCGCTGCTGGACCTTTGATCGTGACGGAGGCCGCCGACGTTATGGAAGTCGCGCGGTTCTCGACCATTCCCGAGGCGGAGCTGGCGGCGTCCTTTCTGCAGCAGCAGGGCGTGCGCGCCTGGCTTCCCGACCGCGACATGGCCACGATGAACCCCGACCTGTTGATCGCCATCGGCGGGGTCCGCGTGGTCACGACGACCGCGCAGATTGTCGAGGCACGAGCGTTCATCGCCCGCATTCGGGCTGGCGAATTCATGGATGAGGCGGAAGAGTCCGGCGACTGGATGATCGAGCATACGCCAGGCAAGGTCGGCGATCTGCATGACCATGAGATCAGCGGCGTAATGGTCTGGGCCAAAAAGACCGGCGCCGTCGTGGTCGTCCTGGCCTTCGTCGTCTTCCCGGTGGCAGGATGTGTTTTGACGGCGCTGGGCGGTTAGGGCCGACCCAGCCCGCCCAGCACCTCATCCGTGTCCTGCCCAAGCGCCGGCGGCGGCAGGTCGTAAACCACCGGCGTCATCGACATCCGGATCGGCGAGGCCACGGTCCGCACCGGGGCCGACAGGTCGACGCGCGGTTGCTCCACCTCCAGCTCGCGATGCTTCGCCTGGGGTTCGTCGAAGACCTGGTCGAGGGTGTTGACCGGGCCGCATGGGACTCCGGCAGGCTCCAGCATCGCCATCAACCCGGCCATGGTCATGCTCCCGGTCATGGCAGAGATCGCGGCGACCAGTTCGGCGCGGTGGGCGATCCGGCCCGCGTTGGTGGCATATCGCATTTCGGCGGCGAGGGCCTCGGCCCCCAGCATGGCGCACAGGGTGCGGAACTGGCCGTCGTTGCCGACGGCGATGACGACCATGCCGTCCATGCACGGAAAGGGCTGATAGGGCACCAGATTGGGGTGGGCGTTGCCCATCCGGGTCGGGGCGACGCCGGACACGAAGTAGTTCGTCGCCTGATTGGCCAGCATGGCGGCCTGGACGTCGAACAGGGCGATGTCGATATGCTGGCCCTGTCCCGTCGCCCGGGCATGCAGCAGGGCGGCGAGAATGGCGTTCGAGGCATAGAGGCCGGTGGCCAGATCGACCACCGCGACCCCGACCTTCATCGGCTCGGCCCCGGGGGTGCCGTCGGGCTGGCCGGTGACGCTCATCAGCCCGCCCATGGCCTGGATCATATAGTCGTAGCCGGCCTGATGCGCGCGCGGGCCGGTCTGGCCAAAGCCGGTGATCGAACAATAGACGAGGGCGGGTCGATCCCCGGGCCGGTCCTTCGACAGGGAGGCATAGTCCAGGCCGTACTTGGCCAGGCCGCCGACCTTGAAGTTCTCCACGACCACATCGCAGGTCGCGGCCAGACGGCGGATGGTATCGGCGCCTTCGGTCGAGGCCATGTCCAGCGCGACAGACTTCTTGCCCCGGTTGGCGCACATGAAATAGGCGGCGTCGCCGCGCGAACCGTCGGTCCGGGTGGTGAAGGGCGGGCCCCAGGCGCGGGTGTCGTCGCCGACGCCCGGCCGTTCGATCTTGATGACCTCAGCCCCCAGATCGGCCAGCAACTGGGTGGCCCAGGGTCCCGCCAGAACGCGCGACAGGTCGAGCACGCGAACGCCCGCCAGGGCCTGCGGCATCGGCGTCATGTCAGAGACCGGGATCGAAGGCGCCGGCCTCGGCCATCCGCGTCTCGCGGGCGACCTCTGCGCGATAGCCGAGGTCGTCGGCCATGGCCTTGATCTCGGTCGAGACGGTCGTCCTGTGCAGCCCGGGCACCAGGGCATGCACGAAGGCCGCGCCGGACAGGCCCGCAAGCCGGAACCCGAAGCGCGAGGCGGCGACCGCGTGGTGCAGATAGCTCTCGCCGACCTCCCGGGGATGATCGACGAACAGGCGGGTCAGGGGCCGGATCATCCGGTCACCCTAGCGCGGGATGCGGCATCTCACTACCCCGCGCCCGACGGACGGCCTCAGTCCCCGGTCGCGTCCGTGACGTCCGCATCCGCATCCGAGACCGCTTCGGCGGCCTGGTCGAGGGCGTACTGGGCGATCAGGCCATAGGTGACCTGTTGTTCCGGGTCGTTGGCGGCCCACGCACCGTTCTGTGCCATACCGGCTGCGGCGGCCAGGGCTCCGTGGACCTCGGGGTCGTTCAGGGCATCGGCGACCAGGGCCTCGACGTCGATATTGGCCAGGGCCTGCTGGGCGATGCTGCCGGCGTGACGGGTGATCTCGGCGGTGAAGGCCGAGACCTCGGGCGCATACTCGGCCCAGATCGCCGCAATGCGCGCCTCGCGCTGGTCGGCCCTCAGGCTTTCATCGGCCGAGACCGCCTCGGCCCGTTCGCCGAAGGCTTCCATGCGGGCCTCGAAGGCCGAGGCCGCGGCCTCGATCGCGGCCTGGGATGCACCATCGGGATCGCGGGGCATTTCGCTGGCCAGTGCGCTGGACAGCGGCAGGACGGCGAGGGCGGCGGCGAGGGAAAGGGCACGGATCATGACGGCGGCTCCTCGGGATCGGATGACCTCAAGGTCCGCCGAACGCCGTCCGATCTCAAGTTACTTCGCCGTAAGCCGCCCGAGCCGCTCAGCGGGCGGGCGCGTCAACCGGGTCCGTCGCTTCCGGTTCAGTTGTTTCCGGTTCAGTGGCTTCCGGTTCCGCCTCATCCGCATCATTCATGGCAAACCGGCGCACCAGGGCGGGCCACTGTTTGATCTGGGTCAGCTCCAGGCTCGCGTCCTCGGGCTTGACCATGCCGGGGTTGGCCGCGAGGAAGGCCCGCAAGGTCGCGGCGAAGGCGTCGGCCCTGGCCTGATAGGTCGCCTCAATGGCGTCGGCGTCTGCCACGGCCCTGGCGGCATCGTCACCGGCTGCGGCCTTGGCCGCCAAAATCTCGGCACGCATGGTATCAAGGCTGGCATAGAAGGCCTCGCCGGCGGCTTCGATATCGGCCTCCGTCAGAGCGGCAGGCTCCGTCGCCGGAGCGGTCGGCGCGGGGGTCGCGTCCTGGGCGAGGACGGGGCTGGCGATCAGGGCGGCGACAGCCACCGTGGCGAGGATCAGACGGCGCATCGGGGTCTCCGGGTCGAGGATGGATCAGCGGGCGTTGCGTTTGGCCAGAACCCGCAGGCGAAGGGCGTTCAGCTTGATGAAGCCGGCAGCATCGTTGTGATCATACGCCTGAACGCCTTCCTCGAAAGTGACCAGATCCTGATCGTAGAGGCTGTTGGCGCTCTCGCGGCCGATGACCGAGACATTGCCCTTATAGAGCTTGATCCGGACCGTGCCCGAGACCTTCTGCTGGCTGTGGTCGATCGCGGCCTGCAGCATCTCGCGCTCCGGCGCGAACCAGAAGCCGTTGTAGATCATCTGGGCGTATCTGACCGCCAGCTCGTCCTTCAGGTGCATCGCCCCGCGATCCAGGGTGATCGACTCGATGCCCCGGTGTGCGGCCAGCAGGATGGTGCCGCCCGGCGTCTCATAGACCCCGCGCGACTTCATGCCGACGTAGCGGTTCTCGACCAGGTCCAGACGGCCGACGCCGTTGTCGTGACCGAGTGCATTGAGCTTCGTCAGCACAGTGGCGGGCGACATCGCGACGCCGTCGATGGCGACCGCGTCGCCCTTCTCGAAGGTCATGGTGAAGACGTGCGGGGTGTCCGGCGCGTCCTCCGGGCTGATGGTGCGCTGGTGCACGAACTCGGGGGCCTCCACGGCCGGATCCTCCAGCACCTTGCCCTCGGACGAGGAGTGCAGAAGGTTGGCGTCGACGCTGAACGGGGCCTCGCCGCGCTTGTCCTTGGAGATCGGGATCTGGTTCTTCTCGGCGAAATCCAGCAAGGCCTCGCGGCTACGGTATTCCCACTCGCGCCAGGGGGCGATGACGCGGATGTCGGGCTCCAGCGCATAGTAGCCCAGTTCGAAGCGGACCTGATCGTTGCCCTTGCCGGTCGCACCGTGACAGACGGCATCGGCGCCGACCATGCGGGCGATCTCGATCTGGCGCTTGGCGATCAGAGGCCGCGCGATCGAGGTGCCGAGCAGATACTGACCTTCATACAGGGCGTTGGCGCGGAACATCGGGAAGACGAAGTCGCGCACGAACTCCTCGCGCAGGTCGTCGATGAAGATATTCTCGGGCTTGATGCCCATCTTCAGGGCCTTTTCGCGCGCCGGGGCCAGTTCCTCGCCCTGGCCCAGGTCGGCAGTGAAAGTCACGACCTCGGCGTTGTACTCGGTCTGGAGCCATTTCAGGATGATCGAGGTGTCCAGACCGCCGGAATAGGCCAGGACGACCTTCCTGACGGGCTTTTCGGAGGCCTTGGCCATGGCGGGATCCTTGGAGAACGATGCGCGGCGGGGATTGGCGGCGCATAAAGGGCCTCGCGCCGCGCGATGCAAGGGCCGGAATGTGGCGGGTCGGCTGGCGATCCGGGCGGGCGGCACTATCTGAACGGGACAGCCACCGGATGCCGCCGTGACCGACAACGCTCCCACGCCAGCCCTCAACGACAATGCAGCGCAGGAAACGCCGCCGCGGGTCCTGACCGACGCTGCCCGCCGCGCCCTGGCCGAGGCCGCCGAACGACGCGCCACGGCCGAGGCCCGGACCCTACCGGAGGAGCATGGCGGACCCCGCGGGCCAGAGCCGACGCGCTACGGCGACTGGGAGAAGAAGGGTCTGGCGATCGACTTCTGATCAGCCCAGGTGACCCGTGCGCTCGATCTCCACCGGGCCGGTCATCAGGACGTGACCGGTACCCTCGTCCCAGTCGATCCGCAGTTCGCCACCGTCGACGACCACGGTCGCGCTCCGCCCCGTCAGCCCCCGGCGTGAGGCCGCCACCAGGGCTGCACAGGCCCCCGTCCCGCACGCCCGGGTCAGGCCGGCCCCGCGCTCCCAGACCCTCAGACGGATACGATCCTGCCCAAGCACATGGGCGAAGCCGACGTTCACGCCCTGCGGAAACAGGGGGTGGTGCTCGATCATCGACCCCGCGCCGGTGACGAAGACGTCGTCCAGCCGGTCGGTGAAGAAGACGACGTGCGGATTGCCCATGCTGACGGCACCGGGCGTATGCATGACGGGATCGTCGATCGGCCCGATCTGCAGCTCGATGCCGCGCGTATCCATCTCCTCGGCGAGGGGGATCTCGTGCCAGTCCAGCCGGGGCGCGCCCATGTCGACGGTGACCCGGTCCGGTCCGGCACGGCGGGCGATCGTCATGCCGCCCAGGGTGTCGATGGTGGCGCTTTCGGTGCCGTTGGCCTGCATCAGCATCCAGCCGACGCAGCGCAGCGCATTGCCGCAGGTCTCGACCACCCCGCCGTCGGCATTCCACACCCGCATGAAGGCGTCCGCGCGGTCCGACGGTTCGATGGCGATCAGCTGGTCGAAGCCTTCGCCCGTCTGGCGGTTCGCCAGCGCCCTGACCCGGTCCCTGTCCGGCGTGAACGGTGTCTCCAGCGCATTGACGACGACGAAGTCGTTGCCGGCGCCGTTCATCTTCACGAAGGGGGTAGAGGCCTGCATGCGCCGCATATAGCCCCTCGCCCGCCGGGTCCCAACCCACTTGCCGCCTGCCGCCTCGCCGCTAAGGTGTCTTGTCCCTCACGGAGCGCCCCGCATGCGTCGATCGTCCGGCCTGTTGCTCGCCACCCTTCTGCCCCTTCTCTCCTTCGCATCGAGCCCCATGGCCCAGACCGCTTCCAATCAGGCCCCGCCCAATCCCCCGCTGGCCGCCGGAGCCTTCGCGACGTCGGACGCGACCGATCCCTGGCTATGGCTGGAGGAAGTCGACGGCGAACGCGCCATGGCCTGGGTCAACGAACGCAACACCCGCTCGCTCGGCGTGCTGCAGGGCGATCCGCGTTACGAGGCCCTGCACGAACAGGCCCTGGCCCTGGTCCAGGCCCGCGACCGCATCCCCGCGCCGGGCTTCACCCATGCGGGGATGATCGACAATTTCTGGCAGGACGCCGAGCATGTGCGCGGCCTCTGGCGGCGCACGACCCTGGACAGCTATCGCACCGACGCGCCGGAATGGCAGACCATCCTCGACATCGACGCCCTGTCGGCGGCCGAGGGCAAGAACTGGGTCTACAAGGGCTCGAACTGCCTGCCCCCCGAGGAGCGGCTGTGTCTGATCTCCCTGTCCGACGGCGGTAAGGACGCGGTCGTGATCCGCGAATTCGACTCCGAAGCCCGCGCCTTCGTCCCGGCTCAAGGCCGGGATGGTGGCTTCGAACTGCCCGAGTCCAAGGGCGGCGTCGCCTGGGTCGATGCCGACACCCTTCTGGTCGCCCGCGACTTCGGGCCCGGCACCCTGACGACCTCGGGCTATCCGATGATCGTCAAGCGGATGAAGCGGGGCCAGACGATCGATCAGGCCGAGACGGTCTTCACGGGCCAGCCTTCGGACGTCTCGGTCGGCGGCTATACGCTGCGCGATGCGGACGGGGCCGTCCAGGCCGTCCTGATCAACCGGGGCATCAGCTTCTATGAGGGCGAGACCCACCGCCTGAACCCCGACGGAACCACGACGCAGCTGGCCCTGCCGGCCAAGTCCGACATCGACGCCCTGGTCCAGGGCCAGCTGGTGGTCACGATCAAGCAGGACTGGACCGCCCCCTCGGGCCAGACGTTCCGCACCGGAGACGTCGTCGCCTGGCCGCTGCAAGCCTGGCTGGCCGACCCGACGACCCGGGCCCGGCTGATCATCCGCCCCACGGAGCGCGAGGCGGTCGAGGCGATCACCGCCACCCGCAACCACCTGATCGTCGGCCTGTTCGAAAATGTGCGCGGCGCGGCCTATGTCTATACGCCCGATCCCGACGGCGACTGGGCCCGCCGCCGTCTGGACCTGCCGCAGAATGCCACGATCGGCCTGGGGTCGGCCTCCGAGATCGACGACCGGGTCTTCGTCAATGTGTCCGGCTATCTGACGCCACAGAGCCTGTATCTGGCCGACGCAGCCAGCGGCGCGGTCGCCCCGGTCAAGGCCCTGCCCGCCAAGTTCGACACCGACGGCATGACGGTCGATCAGTTCGAGGCCCGGTCCGTCGACGGGACGATGATCCCCTATTTCGTCGTCCACAAAACCGACCTGGCGCTGGACGGCTCGAACCCGACGCTTCTGTACGGCTACGGCGGCTTTCAGAGCTCGCTGCTGCCCGGCTATTCTCCGACGGTCGGCAAGCTGTGGCTGGAGCGGGGCGGGGTCTATGTCGTCGCCAATACGCGCGGCGGTGGCGAGTTCGGCCCCAACTGGCACGACGCGGCCCTGCAGGAAAACCGCCAGCGCGCGCATGAGGATTTCCAGGCCGTGGCGCTGGACCTGATCGCGCGCAACATCACGTCCCAGCCCCGTCTCGGCATCATGGGCGGGTCCCAGGGCGGGCTGTTCATGGGGGCGATGCTGACCCAGCGCCCGGACCTGATCAATGCCGCCGTCATCCAGGTGCCCCTGTTCGACATGCTGCGCTTCCACCGCCTGCTGGCGGGGGCCTCCTGGATCGCAGAATACGGCAATCCGGACATCCCCGGGGAGCGCGCCTGGATCCAGGCCTATTCGCCGTACCAGAACCTGCGGGCCGGCCAGCCCTATCCGGAGGTCTTCATCCACACCTCGACCAAGGATGACCGCGTCCATCCGGGTCATGCGAGGAAGGCCGCCGCACGGCTGGAAGAGCTGGGCTATCCGGTCCTGTTCTACGAGAACACCGACGGCGGCCATGCCGCCGGGGCGAACCTGCGCGAAACCGCCCGCCGGATCGCCCTGGAGTATACCTATCTGAGCCGTCGGCTGATGGACTGAACGCGACTTCCGCTCATTCCCGCGAAAGCGGGGACCCAGTGCTTTGGTGAGGCACGGCGGCTGGGATGGGCGTCTTGCCTTACGGGTGGTCGCAACGGCCCACAGAACTGGATCCCCGCTTTCGCGGGGATGAGCGGAGAGTGAAATGCGTATCCAAACCTTGATGGCGGTCACGGCCCTGATGGTCTTTGCCGCCCCCGCCCCCGCCCTGGCCCAGACGCCCCCGCCCCACCTCTCGGCCGATCTGTCGCCCGCGGGCGTCCGCGCCGCCGACGATCATCTGGCGCTGGAGGCCGTCGAGGGCACCGAGGCCATGGCCTTCGTCCGGGCCGAGAACGAACGGTCGCTGGCCGCCCTGACCGGCGATCCGCGCTACGAGACCTTCCGCCAGCAGGCGTTCGACATCCTGTCCTCCACCGCCCGCATCCCGGCTCCGGCCTTCCTCGGCGATGGCATCGGCAATTTCTGGCAGGACGCGACCAATCCCAGGGGCCTGTGGCGGCGCACGACGCTGGACAGCTATCGCACCGGGACCCCGGTGTGGGAGACCCTGATCGACATCGATGCCCTGTCCCGCGCCGAGGGCCGGGATTGGGTCTGGAAGGGTGCGAACTGCCTGGCCCCTGCCGAGACCCGCTGCCTGGTTTCCCTGTCGGAGGGGGGAAAGGACGCGGTCGTGGTGCGCGAGTTCGACACCACCACCAGGGCTTTCGTCCCGGCTCAAGGCCGGGATGGGGGCTTCGTCCTGCCCGAAGGCAAGCACCGGTTCAGCTGGCTGGATCGCGACACCCTGCTGGTCGCCACCGACTTCGGGCCGGGAACCCTGACCGAGAGCGGCTATCCCTTCATCGTCAAACGCCTGACGCGCGGCCAGGCCCTGGCAGAAGCGACCGAGGTCTATCGCGGCGAACAGGGCGACGGCGGCTATGGCGTCAGTCCGGCCGTCTATCGCGACAAGGATGGCGTGGTCGAAGCCGTCCTGTTCAGTCGGCCGCTGGACACCTTCCGCGCCCAGACCTGGCAATGGGTCGACGGCCGCGCCGTGCGGCTGAACCTTCCCGAGCGGGTCGCGGTTCAGGGCACGATGGGGACGCAGCTGATCGTCTCGCTGGAGGAACCCTGGGCCATTCCCGGCGGCACCCTGCCCGCGGGCGATCTGGTCGCGGCCAGCCTGACGACGCTGCAACAGCCGGAGATCGTCCGCCGCGACAACGACCCGCAGGTGATCTTCCACCCCGGCCCGCGCCAGTCGCTTCAGGACACGACGGTGATGTCGGACCGGATCGTGGCCGTCGTGTCCGACAATGTCGTCGGCGCGCTCAAGGTCTTCACGCCGGAGGCGACGGACCGCGCCCGCACGCGCTGGCGCGCGACCGGGATCGACGTTCCTGCCAACAGCGCTGTGGCGCTGGGAGACGCCTCCCGCTCGCGGGGCGCGGTGTTCGTGTCGAGCCAGGGCTTCCTGACCCCGCCGACGCTGAGCCTGGCCGACGTGGCGACCGGCGAATTGGGCCAGATCAGGCAGGCCCCGGCCCAGTTCGACGCCACGACCCATGTGGTCGAACAGTTCGAGGCCGCCTCCACCGACGGCACGATGATCCCCTATTTCGTCGTCCGTCCGGTCAACGCCCCGCGCGACGGATCGACGCCGACGGTCCTGTTCGGCTATGGCGGTTTCCAGATCGCCTTCCCGCCCGCCTTCAAGCCCGAGCTGGGCAAGCTGTGGCTGGAGAACGGCGGGGCCTATGTCGTGGCCAACATCCGGGGCGGGGGCGAGTTCGGTCCGGCCTGGCACCAGGCGGCCCTGCGCGAGAACCGCCAGTTGGCCTTCGACGACTTCGCCGCCGTGGCCCGCGATCTGTCCGCGCGTGGCATCGCCTCTGCCCGGCGTCTGGGCATCTATGGCCGGTCGAACGGCGGCGTCCTGACCTCGGTCTCGATCACCCAGCACCCGGAACTGTTCAACGCAGCGGTGATCGAAAGCCCCCTGATCGACATGTTGCGCTATCCGGACCTGCCGGCCGGGGCGTCCTGGATCGGCGAATACGGCGACCCGCGCATCCCCGGCGATGCCGCCTTCATCGCCCGCTATTCCGCCTATCAGCAGCTGCGGCCCGAGACGGACTATCCGCGCGTCTACATCACCACCAACACCCGCGACGACCGCGTCCATCCGGGCCATGCGAGGAAGTTCGCCGCCCGGCTGGGCGATCAGGGCCACGACCACCTCTATTACGAGGAGACCTCGGGCGGTCATTCGAACGACGCCGACCCGGTCGCCAATGCCCGGCGGTGGGCGCGGCACTATGTCTATCTGAGCCAGCAGCTGATGGACTGAGTTTGATCCTCCACCGTCGCTTGGCGGAGGAGGACGGCTTCACGCGAATATGAGGCGCGGCCCCGGACGCTTCCGGTTAGGACTCCGCCCCATGAACGCACGGGGCTTCATCATCGCAGCGGTCGCCGCCCTGATCGGTGGGGGCGCGGTCGGGTCGGCCGCCCAGCCGGCCGCCCCGCGCCCTGCGGTCCACACCGTCCGCACGGCCCAGCCCGTGGTGGTCGAGCTGTTCACCGCCCAGGGCTGCTCCGGCTGCATGGAAGCCAACAGCGTGGTCGAGGCCCTGGCCGATGCGCCCGGGGTGATCGCCCTGACCTGGTCGGTCGACTACTGGGACTATCTGGGCTGGGCCGACACCTTCGCCCGCCCGGAGTTCGCCCAGCGCCAGCGGGCCTATCAGTCGGCCCTGCGGCTGCGCAGCGTCTATACGCCCCAGGTCGTGATCGCCGGCCGTCGTCAGGTCTCCGGTGCCGATGCCGACGCCGTACAGGACGCGGTCGACGAGGAGGCCACGCGCCGCATCTTCCCGCCCGAGGTCCAGTTCCGCGAAGGCGGCGAGGCGGTCGGCGTCGGCAGCGGACGGGTGCCGGCCGGGGGAGCCGACGTCTGGGCCATCACCTATCGCCCCGGCCGCCAGGACGTCAGCGTCTCCGGCGGCGATAACCGGGGCCAGGTCATCGGCTCGGTCAATGTGGTCCGGAGCCTGACCCGGCTGGGGGCCTGGCGCGGCCAGCCCATCCTTCTGACCCTGCCCGCCCTTGACGACGCCCAGGACCGGACCGTGGTCCTGGTGCAGGCGCGCGCAGATCGTCGCATCCTGACGGCGGCGATGCGTCAGGACTGAACAGCTAGGGCTTCCCGCGCCCGTGCTCGACCACGCCGAGGGCGTCGGCGAGGCGGACCCTGGCCGAACCGCGGGGCAGGGGCTTCTGCTGGCCGTCGTGCGGGGCCCAGCCCGCCAGATTGACGATCTCGAAGGTCGCCGGGATCCGGCCGTCCGGCTCGCCGTATCGCTCGGCGTACAGTGCGGCAGCGCGCGCGATGATGCCGCGCGTCAGCGGCCGGGTGGGGCCGGCCAGGACATTGGTCTCGCCCATGGCGCGCAGATCGCGGATCAGGGCGAACAGGTCCGGGTAGCGGACCGTCAGACGGTCCACATCGGCGACCGGCAGGGCGAACCCGGCCCGCTGCAACAGGCCGGCGCCGTCGAACCCGTCCGCGAACGGCGAGACGCGCGCCTGGGCCCCGCCCCGTTCGGCCAGCTCGGCCTCGGTCAGGACGGTGCGGAGCTCCTTCAGGGTGCCCGCGCCCAGAAGGGTGCCGAGGAACAGTCCGTCGGGCCTCAGCGCGCGCCGGATCTGGCTGAGCGCGCCGGGCAGGTCGTTGGCCCAGTGCAGGGTCATCAGCGACACGACCAGATCCGTCGATCCGTCAGCGAGGTCCAGCGGTCTGGCGCCCGGAGCGGCCGGATCGGCCCGCAGGATCGCCGGCCTGCCGATGCGTCCAGATGCGTCGCTGTCGTCGAGGACTGCGCCGAACACGCCCGCCTGGGCCGACAGGTCGACGACGACCGGAAACTGCCGCAAGGTGGCTTCCAGGCTGAGGACCGCGTTCTCCGCTGCCCAGCGATGCAGGAAGTCGGCCCGGGCAAACAGGCGCGCGGATCGGGCCAGCCGCAGGGCGCGGCGGGCGGAATCGAAGATGACGGGGGGGCCGGGAGCGGTCATGAACCTTCAGGATGGGGACTGGAGCGCGCGTTGGGAAGCGGCGCGTGCGCGCGCGATGCTCGGACTGACCGGTCTGGGCCGGGGGATCGCCGATCTGATCCTGCCGCCCATGGCCCACGACAGCCGCGAGGCGACCCAGGCCGCGGGCCTGACGGCCGACGCCTGGAGCCGGGTCGTGTTTCTGGAGGACCCGGTCTGCGACGGGTGCGGCGCGGCGTTCGAATACGACGGCGGCGATTTCGCTTCGGACCGGTGCGCGGCTTGCCTCGCCTCGCCCTACCGGTTTTCGCGTTGCCGGGCCGCCTGCGTCTATGATGAGGCGTCGCGCGGCCTGATCCTGCAGTTCAAGCATGGCGACCAGCAGCAGTTCGCGGGCCTCTTCGCACGCTGGCTGGGTCGCGCCGCCGCCCCGCTGATCGACCAGGCCGATGCCGTGGCGCCCGTGCCGCTGCATCCCACGCGACTGCTGGCGCGACGGTTCAACCAGGCGGCCGAGATCGCCCGGCCCCTGGCCCGGTCGGCGCAGCTGGACTATCTGCCCGACGCCCTGCTGCGCACGACGCGGACGCAATCCCAGGGCGGGCGCAGCGCGCGGGGTCGGCGGCTGAACGTCAAATCGGCCTTCACCCTGACCGAGGCGGGTGCGCGCCGTGTCCGGGGGCGGCGCATCCTGCTGATCGACGACGTGCTGACGACCGGGGCCACGGCCGAGGCCTGCGCGAAGGCCCTGCTGGAGGGCGGGGCCCGCGCCGTCGATCTGGCCGTCATCGCAAGGGTGCGAACGGCGCGCGAAGTCCCTAAGTAAGCCGTATACGCCTCAGTTTTTCGGAGTTTCGCCTTGGCCGACGTCGTCCTCTATACCAAGCCCGGTTGCCCCTATTGCCACGCGGCCATGGCGCTGCTGGATCGCAAGGGCGCGGCCTATACCGAGATCGTCGCCTCCAGCGACCCCGCCCGGAAGGCCGAGATGGTCGAGAAGGCCGGCGGCAAGGCCACCTTCCCGCAGATCTTCATCGACGGAAAACACATCGGCGGGGCCGACGACATGAGCGCCCTGGACCGTCGTGGCGGGCTGGATCCCCTGCTGGCCGCCTGATGTCATCCAGCCTGCCCATCGCCCTGATCCAGACGCGGACGCCCGCCACGGCCACCGCGGCCCTGGCGCATATCGAGCCGCTGATCCGCCAGGCGGCGGCGGAGGGTGCCAGGCTGATCCTGACGCCCGAAGGCTCCAACCTGCTGGAACAGCGCCGGGATCAGCGGGTGCTGGCGATCGTCGACGAGGATCAGGACGTGGCCGTGATCGGCCTGCGGCATCTTGCGGCCGAACTGGGCGTCTGGCTGCTGATCGGCTCGGCCATCGTCCGGTCCGGCCACGCGGGTGACGACCGGGCGGCGAACCGCGCCCTGCTGATCGACGCGAACGGCACGATCGTGGCGCGCTATGACAAACTGCATGTGTTCGACGTCGATCTGGCCAATGGGGAGACCTATCGCGAAAGTGCGTCGATCCGGCCCGGCGACGGCGCCTGCGTGGCCGGGACCCCCTGGGGCCGGCTGGGCCTGACGGTCTGCTACGACGTGCGCTTCCCGCATCTGTTCCGCCAGCTGGCCAGGGCGGGGGCCTGCATGATCGCCGTGCCCGCCGCCTTCACCGTCCCGACCGGCGAGGCCCACTGGGAGATCCTGCTCCGCGCCCGCGCCATCGAGACCGGAGCCTTCATCCTGGCCCCGGCCCAGGGCGGCACGCACGAGGACGGGCGCAGGACCTGGGGCCGGTCCATCGTCGTCGGGCCGTGGGGCGAGGTGATCGCCAGGCTGGATCACGACGAACCGGCCGTGCTGCATGCGACGCTCGACCTCGCCGCGGTCGAGGTGGCCCGTGCCTCCGTACCCCAGTTGCGGCACGACCGCGCGTTCGCAGCCCCATGATCCGCTATGCCCTGAGATGCGAGGCCGACCATCCGTTCGAGGCCTGGTTCGGGTCGTCCGGCGACTATGACGACCAGGCCGCGCGGGGGCTGGTCGAATGCCCGTTCTGCGGATCGCGAGACGTATCGAAGCAGATCATGGCCCCCGCCGTCGCCGGGACGCGAAAATCGGCCCCCGCCGTCGATATGGCCAGGGTCCAGACCCTGATGATGCAGGCCGCTCGCGAGGTGCGCAGCCACGTCGAGGCGAATTTCGACTATGTCGGCGACACCTTCGCCCGCGAGGCACGGGCCATTCACGAGGGCAGGTCCGAGAAACGCGAGATCTATGGCGAGGCGACGCCCACCGAGGTGAAGGCGCTGAAGGCCGACGGCGTGCCCTGCGCCGCCCTGCCACCGGCGCCGATCGATCCCGCCAAGGTCAACTGATGCAGACCGCCTGGCGGCCGATGCGCGCCGACGATCTGGACCGCGTGGCCGAGATCGCCGCGATCGGCTTTCCCGACCATTTCGAGGACCGGGACTGTTTCGCAAACCGGCTGGCGCTCAGTCCGGCCGGCTGTCTGGTGCTGCAGACGTCGCAGGGGCTGGAAGGCTATCTGGTCGCCTATCCCTGGCGCATGGATGCGACCCCGGCCCTGAACACCCTGATCGAGGCGATTCCGGCGGACGCCGGGGTCATGTATCTGCATGACCTCGCCCTGACCCCGGCGGTCCGGGGTCAGGGCTGGTCGAAGCCGGCCGTGCGGGCGGTGGTCGATCTGGCCAGGGCCGGTCGATGGCCGACCGTCGCCCTGGTCGCCGTCAACGACGCCGCGGCGTTCTGGCGCGGTCACGGGTTCGAGGTCCGGGAGGCCCCGGGCATGGCGACCCGACTGGCCAGCTATGGTCCGGACGCCCGCTATATGACCCGGGACGTCGCGCCGACCGTCTAGCTGCGGGTCCAGCCCTTTTCGGCCATGCAGGCGCGGAAGGCGTCGCGACCGTCGGTGCGTTCGTCGCACTCGTCGCGGGCGGCGTCGAAGGGCTGGGCATTGTTGCCGTGCCAGGCCATGTCGTCGCTGTCGGCGTCGATCACGGTGATGCAGCCCGAGGTCATCAGGGCGGCCGACAGGCTGGCAAGGATCATAAGGCGTTTCATGAGAGGCTCCATGGTTTGAAGCCTCTCGATGCCACCCGGGCCTGCCGGACTCCCGTTACGATCCCGTCATGTGGGTGAATTCGCGGTAAGGTGACGCTTCAGTCCCGCGTTGCGACCATCATGAAGTTGACGTCCGCATCCGCGCTTTCGCTCCAGCGGTCCGTCAACGGATTATAGACCAGGCCGAACGGCCCGGTGACGGTCAGGGGTTCGGCCGACAGCATCCTCCGGATCTCGTCGGGCCTGGGAAACTGCCGCCAGTCGTGGGTTCCCGCCGGCACCCAGCGCAGGATGTATTCCGCCGCGATCTTGCCCAGCGCCAGGGACTTCAGCGTCCGGTTCAGGCTGGCCACGATCATGATGCCGCCGGGGGCCACCCTCCGCGAACAGGCGCGCAGGAAGCTTTCCGGATCGGCGACGTGTTCGATGATCTCCAGCACCAGAACGACGTCGAACGGCCCCGCCCCCTCGGCCTCCATCTGTTCGACGGTGGCGGCGCGATAGGCGATGTCCAGCCCCTGTTCGTCCGCATGGGTCCGGGCGGTGCCGATGTTCTCGGACGAGGCGTCGATCGCCGTGACGGTGAACCCCAGCCGCCGCATCGGCTCGGCGATCAGCCCGCCGCCGCAACCGATGTCGATCAGGCTCAGTCCCGCAAAGGCCTCCCGTCTGGCCGGATCGCGGTGAAAACGCTCCGCGACCCGGTCGCGGATGAAGGCGAGGCGGGCCGGATTGAACCGGTGCAGGGGCGCGAACGGCCCGCGCGCATCCCACCATTCCGCCGCCTGGGCCGAAAAGCGCGCGACGTCGGCCGGGTCGATGCTGGCCCCCTCGGCGCGATCCGTGGCAATATCGGCAAAGTCTTGCCCCGTTTGGGGTTTGCGCCCGGACAAGGGGTCGTTAGAAGCGGCCATGGCGCAAGGGTGAACCCCTTTTGCGCCCGCCATGCAAGACGGGGATTTCCGCCACGATGACGCGGACACGATGACGACGCCGGTGTCCAGACGCCTGGTGATGAAGTTCGGTGGCACCTCCATGGGCGACCTGGAGCGCATCCGCCGTGCCGCGCGCATCGTCGCCGCCGAGGTTCGGGCCGGACATGCCGTCGCCGTCGTGGTGTCCGCCATGGCGGGCAAGACCAATGAGCTGGTGGCCTGGACGGACGGGGCGGGTGCCGCCGCCGCCGGTCTGCCGCTGTCGGACGACGAATACGACGTGGTCGTCGCCTCCGGCGAACAGGTCACCTCGGGCCTGCTGGCCATCACCCTGCGCAACATGGGCCTGAACGCCCGCAGCTGGATGGGCTGGCAGATCCCTATCCTGACCGACGAGGATCACGCCCGCGCCCGCATCGTCGATGTGCCGGGCGAGGTCCTCGGGGCAGCGCTGGACGCCGGAGAGATCGCGGTGGTGCCGGGGTTCCAGGGGGTTTCGCCGTCGGGCCGGATCACCACCCTGGGCCGCGGCGGATCGGACACCTCCGCGGTGGCGGTGGCGGCGGCCCTGGGCTGTCCTTGCGACATCTATACCGACGTGGACGGCGTCTATACGACCGATCCCCGCATCGAGAGCCGGGCACGGCGGCTGGAAAAGGTCTCCTACGAGGAGATGCTGGAAATGGCCTCCCTGGGGGCCAAGGTGCTCCAGACCCGCTCGGTCGAGCTGGCCATGGCCAAACAGGTGCCCGTGCGGGTCCTGTCCAGCTTTATCGAACCCGACGAAAACGGCGTCCTGCCCGCCAAGTCCGGCACGCTCATCTGTGACGAGGAAGAAATCGTGGAAAAACGCATCGTGTCCGGCGTGACCATGAGCCGTGACGAGGCCCGGATCACCCTGCTGGGCCTGTCCGACCGGGTCGACGCCCCCGCCGACGTCTTCACCCGCCTGGCCGAGGCCAGCGTCAATGTCGATATGATTGTCCAGTCCCAGGCGCGGACCGAAGGCGCGGTCAACCTGACCTTCACCACCGGCCGCCGCGACGCCGCCCGCGCCGCCGACCTGATGCGCGCGGCCCAGACCGACATCGGCTTCGAGGAGATCCGCGTCGACGAGGATGTGGCCAAGGTCTCGGTCGTCGGCGTCGGCATGCGCAGCCACGCGGGCGTCGCCCAGACCATGTTCCGGGCCCTGGCCGACAAGGGGGTCAAGTTCCAGGCCATCTCGACCTCGGAGATCAAGATCAGCGTCCTGATCGACGCCGCCTATGCCGAACTGGCCGTCCGCGCCCTGCATTCGGCCTATGGGCTGGATGCTGTATAGCGTTGTCTGAATCCGCGCCCTATCTCGGGTGTGGACGGGAGACACCATGCCGGTAACGGGCGGAGCGATGACGAGGGGGCCACGCGTCCTCCTGCGCCAGATCCGCGAGGCCATGGCCGACGGCGGCCCGGCCCAGGGGCGGCTGGACGTCGTCGTCACCACCATCGCCCAGTCCATGGTGGCCGAGGTCTGTTCCATCTATCTGCGGCGGGCGTCGGGCGAGCTGGAGCTGTTCGCCACCCACGGCCTGAACCGAGACGCCGTCCACGCCACGCGGCTGAAAGCCGGCGAGGGTCTGGTGGGCGAGGTCGCGCGCATGGCCCAGCCGATCAGCCTGTCGGACGCGCCCAACCATCCCAGCTTCTCCTATCGGCCGGAAACGGGCGAGGATCCCTATCACGCCTTCCTGGGCGCGCCCCTGCTGCGCGGGGGCCGGGCCATCGGCGTGCTGGTCGTCCAGAACAAGTCCGAGCGCCGCTACGATCCCGACGAGGTCGAGGATATCCAGACCATCGCCATGGTTCTGGCCGAGACCGTGGCCAGTGGCGAACTGCTGGCCCAGGAGGAACTGCGCGACATCGAGGTCGCGCCGCACCGGCCCGAGCGCATCAAGGGCCAGAGGTTCGCCGAGGGCCTGGCGTTCGGCCACGTCGTCCTGCACGAGGCCCCCCTGCCGCCCGAACGGCTGCTGGCCGAGAACCAGCAGGTCGAGGAAATCCGGCTGCGAGAAGGCTTGCTGACGCTCAAGGCCTCCATCGACGCCCTGCTGGACGGGGGTCAGGGCAAGCTGGCCGGCCAGTCGTTCGAGGTGCTGGAAACTTACCGGATGTTCGCCGACGACCGCGGCTGGAACCGGTCGCTGGAAGAGGCGGTGCGGGGCGGTCTGACGGCCGAGGCCGCCGTGGACCGGGTGCGCAACGAGCACCGCGCCCGTTTCGCCCAGGCGCGGGATCCCTACATCAAGGAACGCCTGCACGACTTCGAGGACCTGGCCAACCGGTTGCTGCGGGTGCTGGGGGGCGAGAATCCCGGACAGCGCGTCCTGCCCGACGACGCCATACTGGTGGCCCGGAACCTGGGCCCGGCCGACCTGCTGGAATATCCGCGCGACCGCATCCGCGGGCTTCTGATGGAAGAAGGTTCGGCGGCCAGCCATGCCGCCATCGTGGCGCGCGCGCTGCAGATCCCTTGCGTCGGTCGTCTGCTGGGCATCCGCGACCGGCTGAGCGAGGGCGATCTGGTCATCGTCGACGGCGAGACGGGTGAGGCGCATCTGCGCCCCCGGCCCGACATGCTGGAATCGGCCCAGTCGCGTCTGGCCCTGCGCGATCAGCGTCAGGCCGAGTTCGCCAAACTGCGCGACGTGCCCGCCATCACGGCCGACGGTACGCGGATCACGCTCCTGACCAATGCCGGGCTGGCGGTGGATCTGGAGAACCTGGACGCGACCGGGGCCGAGGGCATCGGCCTGTTCCGCACCGAGTTCCAGTTCATGGTGTCCGAGGAACTGCCGCGCCTGAACTCGCAGACCGCGCTTTACCGGCTGGTGCTGGACTCCGCGGGCGATCGGCCGGTGACCTTCCGCACCCTGGACATCGGGGGCGACAAGGTCCTGCCCTATATGGAGACCACCGAGCGGGAGGAGAATCCCGCCCTGGGCCGCCGCGCGATCCGCCTTGGTCTGGACCGGCCATCCTTGCTGCGCCTGCAACTGCGCGCCCTGCTGGCGGCCGGGGCGGGGCGGGAGCTGCGGGTCATGTTCCCCATGATCGCGACCGTGGACGAGTTCCGCGCCGCGCGCGAGCTGGTCGATGTCGAATGCGAATGGGCGCGCCGGCGGGGGCGTCCCTTGCCCGCGCGCTTGCGGGTCGGGGCGATGATCGAATGCCCCAGCCTGCTGTGGCATCTCGACGCGCTTCTGCCGCTGACGGATTTCGTTTCGGTGGGGTCCAATGACCTGTTCCAGTACATGTATGCGGCGGACCGGACGAATCCGCTGGTGTCGGATCGCTACGACGCCCTGTCGCCGCCGGCCCTGCGCGCGCTCCAGTCCATCCAGAAAGCCTGCACCGAGACGGGCACGCCGGTATCGGTCTGTGGCGAGCTGGCGGGCCGGCCGCTTGAGGCGTTCGCATTGATTACGCTGGGATTCACGCACCTGTCGGCCCCGGCTGGCGGGGTGGGTCCGGTGAAACGGATGATCCTGTCGGCCGATCTGGTCGCGGCGCGGCGTGGCATGACCAATCTGCTGGGATCGTCCGCCGGTTCGATCCGAAACGAGATCGAAAGCCTGGCCCGGAAGTTGAACGTCGGTCTGTGAGAGTCCCTGTCCGGGACGCCAACACGCTTAACAAGACGTTGATACGGCAACCGAAATGGGTTATCCACAAGACGCTTCACGTGTGCCTCCGGGGGGAGGCGGCGATTGTCATGCCGACGGTGTAGGCGCTGATTTGTTGAGTACGGCGACCGTTTTCATGGCGGTGCCGAGTATGGGGCATAGCGGCATGGCGCTGGATGCGGGGGTTGTCCCCGATGAGTTTCGGGCCCACCCGGACTGGAAGGACCCCGTGCCCTCCATCACAGATGCAGCGACTCTCGGTTCGGGCCTGCGCAAGGCGCGCGAACTGTCTGGTCGGTCCCTGGCCGAGCTGGCCGCAGACACCCGGGTTCACGAGCGTTATCTGCGCGCGCTGGAAGAGGACAATGTCTCCGCCCTGCCGTCGCGCGTCTTCGCCATTGGCTATGTGCGCGCCTACGCCGGAGCGCTGGGCCTGGACGAACAGCTGGCCGTCGAACGCTACAAGCGCGAGACGCCGGACGCCTCTGTGGCGCTGCAGGCTCCGGTCGGAGTCGCCTTTGAGGATGTGAAGCGCTATTCGCCGCGCATCATCGGCGCCGTCCTTCTGCTGGCCGTGGCGGTGATCGGCTGGAACGTCTTCCAGCGGGTCAGCCTGATGCGAGCGCCCCAGCCGTCCGACATCGCCGAGGTGCCGGAAAGCTGGTCGCTGGGCAACGTTCCCGGTCAGGACATCGTGCGGGTGGGCGCGCCCCTGGCCGCGCCGCCGGACCAGACCACCCCCGCCCTCTACATCACGCCGGGTCTCGAGGCCGAGCTGACCGGCATCGATCCCACGGACACGTCCGCCGTCGCCGCCGCGGCCGTCCGGAATGCTCCGCCGGTCCAGGCCGCCTTCAATCCGCGTGGCGCGATCTATGGGGCCGCCGCCAATTCATCCCAGGTCGTGCTGCAGGCGAAAAAGGCCGGGGCACTGGTGGTGCGCATGGCCGACGGACGGGTCCTGTTCGCCCGGCAACTGGCGGCGGGCGAGGCCTGGCGTGCGCCCACCGGTCTGTCGGCCGTGATCGACGTGTCCGATCCGGCCGCCTTCGACGTCTATCTGAATGGCGAACTGGGCGGTGCCTTGACCGGCGTCCTGACGCCCCTGGCCCAGTTGAACGCCCGCGCCCAGGCCCTGGCCCGTCAGACGGCCGTCCAGGTCCAGGCCGAGGCGACCGCTGCCCAGGCCGCTGCCGCCCGCGCCACCCTCGCGACACAGACCAGCGTCACCCAGACCGTCGATTCGGCCGGGCAGACCCTGTCCACCGCGGCGAATCCGGGCTGATCCGGCGCGTCGCTGCGCGTCATGGCCTTGTCGTCGCGACGGGCCTATATTGAGCGCGTCATGAGCGACCATTCCCATATCCGACCCTGGCGCCATATCGAGCGTCGGAAGTGCCGCCAGATCATGGTCGGCAATGTCCCGGTCGGCGGCGACGCCCCGATCAGCGTCCAGTCGATGACCAACACCCTGACGTCGGACGCCAATGCGACGATCGGCCAGATCCGCGAGCTGGAAGAGGCCGGGGCCGACATCGTCCGCGTCTCCTGCCCCGACGAGGACTCCACCCGCGCCTTCCGCACCATCGCCCGCGAGGCCAGGGTGCCGCTCGTGGCCGACATTCATTTCCACTACAAACGCGGCATCGAGGCCGCCGAGGCCGGGGCCGCCTGCCTGCGCATCAATCCGGGCAATATCGGAAATGCGAGCCGGGTCCGAGACGTCATCCAGGCCGCCAAGGACCACGGCTGCTCCATGCGCATCGGCGTCAACGCGGGGTCGCTGGAAAAGGAGCTGCTGGAGAAATACGGCGAGCCCTGCCCGGACGCCATGGTCGAGAGCGCGCTGAACCACGCCCGCATCCTGCAGGACCACGACTTCCACGAGTTCAAGATCTCGGTGAAGGCCTCCGACCCCTTCCTGACCGTCGCCGCCTATCAGCAGCTGGCGGAGCTCATCGACTGCCCCCTTCACCTGGGCGTCACCGAGGCGGGCCCCTTGCGCACCGGCACCATCAAGTCGGCCATCGGCATGGGCAATATGCTGTGGGCCGGGATCGGCGACACCATCCGGGTCAGCCTCGCCGCCGATCCGGTCGAGGAGATCAAGGCCGGCTTCGACATCCTGAAGTCGCTGGGTCTGCGCCACCGCGGCGTCAATATCATCGCCTGCCCGTCCTGTGCGCGTCAGGGCTTCAACGTCATCGAGACGGTCGGAATCCTGGAAGAAAAGCTGGCCCATATCTCCACGCCGATGTCGCTGTCGATCATCGGCTGCGTCGTGAACGGCCCGGGCGAGGCCCTGTATACCGACATCGGCTTCACCGGCGGCGGGGCCGGGTCCGGCATGGTCTATCTGAACGGCAAGATCGCCCACAAACTGGCCAATGACGGCATGGTCGAGCACATCGTCGAGATGGTCGAGGCCAAGGCGGCCGAGCTGAATGCGGCGCGCGACGCGGCGCTCGAGGCCGCCGAATAGAAGGCCCGTCAGGTGACCGGGCCACGGCCGGGGGCACGTCCTCGACCAGCCCGGATTATCGGTCCTCAGACTGCGCGATCTCGTTGAGAAGCCCGGTCGGGTGCCTGGTGGATACAGTGATGCCCGTGGAAGCGGCATCGGGCGAGCGATCTACAGGACGTCGGCCAGCTGGAGCCCCTGATAGGTCGCCAGCACCAGCAGCAGGCCGCCCACGGCGTAGGTCAGCGCCCGCTGCGGCACGATCCGGGTGATATAGCCCGCGAACGGAGCGGCCAGCAGGCCGCCGACCACGAGGCCGGCCACGGCTGCGGCGTGATCGGTCAGGGCCTCCGCATCCTTCCAGTGCCCGGTCACCAGGGCCCAGACGAAGGTCGCCGAAATGGCCACGGTGACGAAGAACTCGGCGGTATTGGCCGTGCCGATGGCGCGGCGGGGCTCGGCGCCCGCGCCCACGAGGGTCGAGGACACGGTCGGACCCCAGCCGCCCCCGCCGATGGCGTCGAAGAATCCGCCGACGACCCCCAGGGGCGCCATGATCCAGGCCGGACGAATCCGGCGGGCGGGCGTGTTCTGTGTCGCGCGCCACAGGATATAGCCGCCCATCAGGGCGAGGTAGGCGATCACGAACGGCTTGATCACGTCGCCCTCGATCCCCGCCAGCACATAGGCGCCCAGGACGCCGCCGATCACGCCCGCGACGGCAAGGGGCGCCAGCAGCCGCCAATCCACATTCCGGTGCGCGATATGCGATCCGGCAGACGCGGCCGTGGTGAACACTTCCGCCCCGTGCACGCTGGCCGATGCCGTTGCAGGCGGCACACCGAAGGCCAGAAGAACCGAAGACGAAATCACGCCGTAGGCCATGCCCAGGGCACCATCGACCGCCTGGGCGAACAGGCCCACGACCAGAAACAGCAGAAACGTGTCCATTCAGCCCCCCTGGACCCGCGCCGTGAGGAGGCGCACGGACCGTCTGCATCAGAGCTAATGCACGGGCGGGCGAAGGGTAACGCCCCATGACGCCGATGTTATCCGCCGTGATGCTCCGGGCCCCCCCGCATCGACAGGCCGCCCGCCGCGCGATAAGGCTCCGCCCCTTCGCTTTTCGAGACGTTCCGCCCTTGCATCTGCCCCAGTCCAAGCTCGATCAGGTCCTGGATCGCTTCCACCAGGTGGAGGCGCGCATGGGCGCGGCCAGTGACGGGCAGGAGATCGTGCGCCTGTCCAAAGAGCACGCCGAGATGAAGCCGGTGGCCGATGCGGTGCTGGCGCTCGCCCGGGCAAGGAAGGAGATCGAGGATCTTGAGGCGATGACGGCCGATCCCGAGATGGCGGCCATGGTGGCCGACGAGCTGGACACGCTGAACGCCCGCCTGCCCGATATGGAGCGCGACGTCGCCCTGCTGCTGGCCCCGCGCGACGCCGACGAGAACGCCTCGGCCGTGCTGGAAGTGCGGGCCGGCACCGGCGGGGACGAGGCGGCCCTGTTCGCCGGCGACCTGTTCCGGATGTATTCGCGCTATGCCTCGACGCGCGGCTGGAGGGTCGAGCTGGACTCGGCGACCGAGGGCGACGCGGGCGGCTACAAGGAGATCATCGCCACCGTCACCGGCGACGGCGTCTTCGGCCGGCTGAAGTTCGAGAGTGGCGTCCACCGGGTCCAGCGGGTGCCGACGACCGAGGCGGGGGGGCGCATCCATACCTCGGCCGCGACCGTCGCCGTCCTGCCCGAGGTCGAGGACGTCGAAATCGAGATCCACGACAAGGACATCCGGATCGACACCTATCGGGCGTCGGGTTCGGGCGGCCAGCATGTCAACAAGACCGACTCGGCCGTACGGATCACCCACTTCCCCTCCGGGATCGTGGTGACCTCCTCGGAGAAGTCCCAGCACGTCAACCGCGACAAGGCGATGAAGAACCTGCGCGTGCGCCTGTACGACATGCAGCGCCAGATGAAGGACAGTGCCCGGTCCGATGCGCGCAAGTCCCAGGTCGGCTCGGGCGACCGGTCCGAACGCATCCGCACCTACAACTTCCCGCAGGGGCGGGTGACCGACCACCGCATCGGCCTGACCCTGCACAGCCTGCCGCAGATCCTGGAAGGCGATCTGGACGCCCTGCTGAACGCCCTGATCGCCGAGGATCAGGCCGCGCGCCTGTCCGATCTGGAAGCCGAGTTCGCCTGACCTGACGGCAGCGACCACCGCGCCCTTGCCCGGCGTCGCCGCCCCGCGTAGAGCGCAAAGACATGTTCGGCCTCGCCAATCCCCAACGCTTTATGTCGTTCACCCGGCCGCTCGTGCCGGTGCTGTGGGTCGTAGCCACGGGTCTGCTTCTGGTCGGCATCTGGCTGAGTTTCACCGCGCCGGGCGACTATCAGCAGGGCGACACGGTGCGGATCATGTTCGTCCATGTGCCGGCGTCATCGCTGGGGCTGATGGCCTATTCGGCGCTGGGGATTTCCAGCTTCTTCGCCCTGGTGTTCCGTCATCCTCTGGCGGATGCGGCGGCGCGGGCGGCCGCCCTGCCGGGCGCGGCCTTCACCCTGCTGGCGCTCGTGACCGGATCGCTGTGGGGCCAGCCGATGTGGGGAACCTGGTGGGTCTGGGACGCGCGGCTGACCAGTGTGCTGGTCCTGTTCCTGTTCTATATCGGTTATATGGCCCTGCGCTCGGCGATCGACGACGAGGCGCGTGCGGCACGGGCCGCCGCCATCCTGGGTCTGGTCGGGCTGATCAACCTGCCGATCGTGAAATTCTCCGTCGACTGGTGGAACACCCTGCACCAGCCCGCATCCCTGCTGAGGGCGGGCGGGGCGTCGGTGGCCCCGGTCTTTCTGGCTCCCCTGCTGACCATGATGGCGGCCTATGGGGCGCTGTTCCTCGCGGTCTGGCTGACCTCCATCCGCACCGAGATCGTGCGTCGCCGGGTGCAGGCGATCCGCGCGCGCATGGCGCTGGAGGCCTGAAATGTTCGACCTGGACATGAGCCCCTATGCCGCCTTCGTCTGGCCCGCCTGGGGCATCAGCGTCGTCGTTCTGGGCGCGGTCGTGGTGCGCGCCGTCGCCGCCTCGCGGAAGTGGAAGGCGGAGCTGAAGCGGCTGGAAGATCAGCCCACGGTCGAGTCATGAGCCGCTGGTTCTCCATCATCCCGCTGGTGGTTCTGGCCGCCCTGGCCGTGCTGTTCATCGGCTGGTCGCTGAAGCGCGATCCGGAGTTCAAGCCCGCCGCCCTGGTCGGCCGCACGGTGCCCGAGACGGTCCTGCCCATCCTGAAGGACGGCGTGCCGGGCCCCCAGAACGTCGACATCCGCACCGCCGGTGTCGGCAAGCCGATGATCGTCAATGTCTTCGCCAGCTGGTGCGCGCCGTGCCGGGTCGAGCATCCTCAGCTGCTGAAGCTGCAGGCGCAGGGGATCGCCATCGTCGGTGTCGCCTACAAGGATGAGCCCGAGGCGACCCAGGCCTTCCTCGACGAGCTGGGCGATCCGTTCGCCATGGTGCTGGTCGATCAGGACGGCCGGGCGGGGCTTGAGCTCGGCATCTCCGGCGTGCCCGAGAGCTTTGCCGTCAATGCCATGGGGCAGGTCGTGGCCAAATCGTCCGGCCCGCTTCTGACCGACGCCGACCTGAAGCGGATGACCGATGCCCTGGCCGCCCCGCCCCGGCCCCTGCCGACGGCGACGTCGCGCTGACCCCGCGCTCAGGCAGCGAAGCGCCGCGCGCTGAGCGATAGTGCCCTCAAGACCGCGCTCAGGCAGCGAAGCGCCGCGCGCTGAGCGATAGCGCCCCTGTATGCCTGTTAACCTTTTGTCGACAGGATTCGTTAACCCTGTCGGCATGAGCACGATCCGTCCCGACCTGCCGTCTGCCTTGCCCGCCGCTGCGACCGGACCGGCGGCGCAGATGCGCGCGGCCCAGGCGGCCTTCTTCCGGGCGGCGATGGGCGATGTTCAAGCGACGCCTCAGCAGACGCCTCAGCCACGGCCCACAGCGGCGGCGGCGGCGGAACCGGAAACGCCGCGCGCGCCCCGCCCCGGCCAGCTGCTGGATATCCGGGTCTAGACTGCGGGTTCGATGGCCTTCGCCTTCTTGGGCTTCCTGGCCTTCTTTTCAGGTTCGGCCGCCTTCCTGGCCGCCTTCTCCGCCTTCCTGGCGTCCTTCTGGGCCTTCTTCAGCGCCTTCATCTCGGCCTTGGCCTGTTCCGGCGCGGCGTCGGCCGAGGCGGCCAGCTCGCCGAGCAGTTCGAGGAAGCCGTCGCGCTTGGCCTTGGGCAGCAGACCCATGATCCGCTTGTCCGCGGCCTCGACCCTGGGCCGCGCGGCCTCCAGCAGGGCCTTGCCCTCGGCCGACAGGCTGACGGCCATGGCGCGGGCATCCAGGCTGGAGCGTTCTCGGGCCAGCAGACCCTTGGTCGTCATGCGGGCGACCAGATCGGCCAGGGTCGAGCGGTCGATGCCGGTCGCCTTGACCAGATCCGTCTGGGTCAGGCCGGACTTGACCGATACGGCTTCCAGTACGGCGAACTGACGCTGGGTGGGCCCGTTAGCCCCGGCCTCTTCGGAATAGATGTCGAGCGCCAATTGCAGGACCCGGTGCATCAGATGGCTGGGCGAATCCGCCAGCGTCCCCGCCCGCCTCGCCTGTTTGCCGGACTTGACCATCGCACGAATCCCTCTGCCGTATGCGGAGGGTTATCAGCGTCGCTTTACAGATTTATGGCGCTGATGCGCCAGGCTGTTGCGCGGCGCGCTGCCGCGCGCGCTGCGGGCGCTCCCGGCCTGAGCCCGGGGGCCTGGCTGTCGATGGCTGGCCATCTAGTAGGACTTCACATCACCCCGTGACTGTGGCCCGAGAGCGGTGTTGGACCTCAGCCATCCGACGATCGACAGCCGGTCCCTTGCCGCGAAGGACGCCACCTGCGTTACCGCATGGCGGGTGGGCACAACGAACAGGTTCAGCGCATTGAACGCCGGCACCCAGCCGTGCTCGATATGGCCGTCCTCGCCGTAGAAGACCAGGTTGCCGCCCCAGTCGGCCCGCCAGTCGCGGCTGAAGTTCAGCACATAGCCGTACAGCCGGTTCTTGCCCGGCGAGACGTCATTGTGACTGGTCAGGACATGGCCGGGCCGATACCGCGAGGCCTGGGCGTCGGCCAGATCGATCCGCTCGTCCCCGGTCACGGTGCGGACGAAGGCGATGAAGGCCTCGCTGTTCAGCCAGTCCAGAACCGCATCGGCCGCGTCGCCCCGGGTCACCTCCAGCTCGCGCTCGGCGGTCAGGCAACGGGTGTCGAAGATGTATTGCGTCAGGGGGCTGGAGCCGTCCACGGCCGCCTCGTCCAGCCAGGCCTGTTTGGCCGGGTCCTGTGCGACGCGCCCGTCCAGCGGCAGTTCCAGAAACGTGCCGCCCGCCGCCACGGTCGTCTTCCAGCGTCGTTCGGCCGCCAGCACCGCCTCGACCGCATCGGCGTCCTCTGCCGCCAGGATGCCGGGGATATGCAACCGCTGCCCGCCCGCCTGAAAGGCCCTGGCCAGTTCGGTCGCGTCCAGTTCGGGCGACAGGCGCAGCGGCGTCATCCCTGCCCTCCCGGCGGCGGGGTCGTCCGCCACCAGCCGGTGATCGAATAGCGCGGCAGGCCCGCGAACGGGGCCACCATCGTCACCGCATGGCTCTGCGGCACCCTGAACACATTCAGTGTCCCCGCACCCGGCAGGAAGGTCTCGCTGACCTCGCCGCCCTCCAGGAACATCAGAAGCCCGCCCCATTCCGCCCGCCAGTCCGGCGACAGGTTCAGCACATAGGCATACAGCCGCCCGGCATCGACATGCTCGTCGGTGTGCCGGTTCAGGAAATGGCCGGGCAGATACCGCGTCGCCTGGGCGTCGACATAGGCGATCCGGTCGTCCCCGGTCAGCGTCCGCGCGAAATCCAGGAACGGTTCGGCATTGAACCAGGCATGCAGGTCATAGAGCGCCTGCGGGATCGCCAGACCCAGGCTTCGCGCCTGACCCAGTCTCAGCCGGTCGAACAGGAACTGGAAGCCCTCCGTCGCCTCCTCGTGCGCCAGGGCGATCAGCCGGGCCTGTTCATGCAGGGGCTCGGCCTCGAACACCGCGACGGGCACGTCGGCGTTGTAGGGATTGTGCATGGCCCGCATCCAGACCATCGCCGGATCGGTCACCGCCTCATGGAGTCCCCCGACGCCGTCCTGAAACAGGCCGGGAAGGCGCACGCGCGAGTGCGCTGCCAGCCGCTCGCGCGCCGCGGCCATTTCCAGACTGGGCGACAGCACGGTCACGATTCTACGGTCACCACGATCTTGCCCATGGCGGTGCGGTCCGACAGGGCCTGGATCGCCTCGTGCGCGCGCTCCAGCGGGAAGGTCCGCGACACCCGCGGCCTGATCCTGCCCTCGGACCAGAACCGCATCAGGTCGGCCATATTGGCCGCATGGCCGGCCGGATCGCGCGCGACGGCCGCGCCCCAGAACACGCCGATCACCGAGACGGACTTCAACAGTGTCAGGTTCAGCGGAAACGACGGGATCCCCGCCGGAAAGCCGACCACCAGATAGCGCCCGTTCCAGTCCATCGACCGCAACGCCGGCTCGGCATAGTCGCCGCCGACCGCGTCATAGACGACGTCGGGCCCGTCGCGACCCGAGGCCAGCTTCAGCTCGCCCGACAGTTCCTTCTGCGCGGCCTTGTCCATCGCTCCGGAGGGATAGATCAGCCCGTTGTCGGCCCCCAGATCGAGGGCGAACTGGACCTTGTCGTTGGTCGAGGCGGCGGCCGTCACTTGCGCCCCCATGGCCTTGCCCAGCTCGACTGCGGCGGCCCCCACGCCCCCGGCCGCTCCCAGCACCAGCAGACGCTCGCCCGGCTGCAGCCTCGCCCGGTCCTTCAGCGCGTAATAGGAGGTGCCATAGGTCAGGACCAGGCCCGCCGCCTCCTCGAACGACATGGCGTCCGGCATCCGGATCAGGCTGTCGGCCCGGACCGCGATCCGTTCGACCAGGCCGCCCCAGCCCGGCACGGCGATGACCCGGTCGCCCTTGAATACACCCTTGACGCCCTCGCCCACGGCCTCGACCACGCCCGCGACCTCGCCGCCGGGCGAGAAGGGGCGTTCGGGCCGGAACTGGTATTTGTCCTCGATGATCAGCGTGTCGGGGAAGTTGATCCCGACCGCCTTGACCTCGATCACCACCTCGCCCGCCTTGGGCGTGGGATCGAGAACCTCCTCCACGACGAGGGACGAAGGACCACCGACGGTCTTGGACAGGACTGCGCGCATTCTTTGGGTCTCGTTTGGCTTGGCGGGTCTGATGCGCGTTCGCGCGACGTCAGGCCCGCCTGTCAGGATGGTTCTCGGCTTCGCGTGAGGCTAAAGAGCGCCACGCCCGATTGAAAGAGGCGACCGTATCAGGAGACGCCCATGCCCGGACCCGCCCTCATCCTGCATGGCGGTGCCGGGGCCCGTCAGGGGCGCGATTACAGCGCCGAGACCGCCCATATGCGGCAGGTCGTCCAGGCCATGGCCGTTCGGCTGGCGGACGGCGCGGCGGCGCTGGACGTCGTGGTCGAGGCGATCGTGCGGCTGGAGGATTCGGGTCTTTACGTCGCCGGCCGCGGGGCCTCGCCCAATCTGGCTGGGGAATACGAGCTGGACGCCAGCCTGATGGACGGCCCGACCCGCCGCGCCGGGGCGGTCGCCGCCTTCCAGGGCTATCGCAACCCGGTCCGGGCCGCGCGCGCGGTCATGGATCACAGCCCCCACGTCCTGCTGGCCGGGTCGGGCGCCTCCGCCTTCGCCGCCGAACAGGGGCTGGACCCCATCGATGACCCCGGGACCTGGTTCACCCGCGCCGGACAGGGCGAGGACAATCATCCCCCCGGTCAGGGCCGGACCGCCGCCCTGGCCCATGGCACCGTCGGCTGCTGCGTGCTGGACAGCGAAGGCCGGCTGGCGGCGGGCACCTCGACCGGCGGCGTGTTCGGCAAGCTGCCGGGGCGGGTGGGCGACACGCCCATCCCCGGTGCGGGCGTCTGGGCCACCGACCGGGTCGCGGTCTCCTGCACGGGCCAGGGCGAGTATTTCATCCGCACCAACGCCGCCGCCGGCGTCGACTGGCGCGTCGCATCGGGTCAGTCCCTGGCCGAGGCCACGGCCGCCACCATCGCCGAAATCGGCACCCTGGGCGGCGACGGCGGCCTGATCGCGCTGGACGCCGAAGGCCACCGCGCCGATCCCTTCAACAGCCAGGGCATGAAGCGCGCCTGGCTGACCCTGGACGGCGAGGTGGGCGTGGATGTGTTCGGGCGCGATTGACCTCCCACCGTCGTCTCCCTCCCCCGAGGGGGGAGGGTGGCTGAGCGCAGCGAAGCCGGGTGGGGCGGGCAAGGCGATCCGGACGCCGACCCGTCGGTCTTACCCTGCCGCCCCCACCCGATCGCTTCGCGATCTGCCCTCCCCCGCGGGGGAGGGAGAGCGACCCGCTCACATTACACCGCTGTAACTTACACCGCTCGCCAGCCCTGATACGGTCGTTGAGCATTCCTCCGGAGCCCGCTCATGAAGTCCCGCCTGCTGTCCGCCGTCGCCGCCCTCGCCCTGCTGTCCGCCGCGCCTGTGATGGCCCAGGCCCCCGCCGCGCCGCCCGCCAGTGTCGAGGTGCCGCCGCTGGGCTTCGTCAAGCGCACCCTGCCCAACGGCATGGACGTCTATACCGCGCGCGACACCTCGACCTCGAACGTGACGGTCCAGGTCTGGTACCGCGTCGGCGGCAAGGACGATCCCGAAGGGCGCTCGGGCTTCGCCCACCTGTTCGAACACCTGATGTTCAAGGCGACCAAGGACTTCCCCGACGAAACCTTCGACCGCCTGACCGAGGACGTGGGCGGCAACAACAATGCCTTCACCAGTGACGACGTTACCGCCTATCACGAGACCATCCCCGCCAATCACCTCGAGCGCCTGATCTTCGCCGAGGCCAGCCGCCTGGGCTCACTGGTGGTCAATGAGGACGTGTTCGAAAGCGAACGCGACGTGGTCAAGGAAGAGTACCGCCAGGGTGTTCTGGCCCAGCCCTATGGCCGTCTGTTCAGCCTGTTCGTCCCGGCAACGATCTATCAGGACAGCCCCTACCGCCGGGGGGTGATCGGATCGCTGGAAAACCTGGATGCCGCGACCATCGAGGACGTGCGCCGGTTCCACGCCACCTACTACCGGCCCGACAATGCCTTCCTGATCGTGGCCGGCAATTTCGACCAGGCCCGGCTGGACGGCTGGATCGACCGGTATCTGGCCCCCATTCCCAACCCCGATCGCCCGCTGCCGGTCAATAATGTGGTGGAGCCCGAGCCGGCCGGCCCGCGCGAGGTGACCTTCCACGCCCCGAATGTGGCCCTGCCTGCCGTGGTCCTGGCCTGGCCGACCGTGGCCTATCGCGACGCTGACCGCGTGCCCCTGACCGTGCTGGACGGCATCCTGTCGACGGGCGAGAGCTCGCGCCTGTACCGCTCGCTGGTCTATGAACAGCAGCTGGCGGCCCAGGCCTCCTCCAGCCCCGACTTCGCCCAGCAGGCCGGCTATCTGTCCGCCTATGCCATCATGGCCGGGGGCAAGACGCCTGACGAAGGCATCGCCGCCCTGCGCGCCGAGGTCGCCCGTTTCCGCGACGAACCGGTCACCGACGCCGAGCTGGCCGAGGCCAGGAACGAGCTGGTGGCCAACGCCCTGCGCAGCCGCGAGACCATCGACGACCGCGCCAACGTCCTCGGTTTCGCCCTGATCCAGACCAATGACGCCACCGTCGCCGACCGCGAGATCGCGGAGATCCAGGCCGTCACTGCCGCCGACATCCAGCGCGTCGCCCGGCGCTACCTGACCGACCAGCGCGGCGTCACCATCCGCTATCTGAACGCCGACGACGCCAACCCCGTCAGCGAACAGGTCACCGACGTCACCGCCCCGGTGACCATCGCCGACCTGGCCCCGGTTGGTCAGATTTTCGAACTTCTGCCCGAGGCCGAACGGGCCCCCCTGCCCGGGATCGCCGCGGCCGTGTCGCCCGCCACCCCGCCGGTCGCCGACTTCCGCCTCGACAACGGCCTGCGCGTGCTGGTGGTCGAGAAGGAAGGTCTGCCGCTGGTCTCGGCCCGTCTCGGCTTCGACGCCGGTCAGGCGGACGAGGCGCCGGGCAGGGCCGGGGTCGCCTCCATGACCGCCGCCCTGCTGACCCAGGGCACCACGACCCGCACCGCGCCGGAAATCGCCACCGAGATCGAACAGCTGGGGGCCTCGGTCGGCGCGGGCGCGGGCGCGGACTTCTCGAACGTCTATGCCAATGCCCCCGCCAACGTCTTTCCCCGGGCCGTCGCCCTGATGGCCGATCTGGTCCGCAATCCGACCTTCGCGGAGGAGGAGCTGGACCGCCAGCGGACCCAGACGCTGGATGCCCTGCGCATCGCCCTGACCACCCCCGGCCAGGTCGCGGCCCAGGCCGCCGCCCGCATCGTCTATGGCGAGGCACCCTATGGTGCCCCGGCGTCCGGCACCCTGACGACGCTGCCGGCCATCACCCGCGCCGACGTCGCCGCCTTCCACGCGGCCCGCTATCGTCCGTCCGGGGCGACCCTGGTCTTCTCCGGCGACATCGACGAGGCCGAAGCCCGCGCTCTCGCCCAGTCCGCCTTCGGTGACTGGACCGCGCCTGCGACGGCGGCTCCGGCCGCCAACGCCCCGGCCGGTGAGCCCCGCCCCACCCGTATCGTCGTCATCGACCAGCCGGGGGCCGGTCAGGCCGCCGTCACCGTGGCCCTGCGCGGGGTCTCGCGGACCGACGCGGACTATTTCCCCCTGACGCTCGGCAACACCCTGCTGGGCGGCAGCTTCACCTCGCGCCTGAATCAGGAAATCCGCATCAAGCGCGGCCTCAGCTACGGCACGCGGTCCGGGCTGGGCGTGCGCCGCGACGACGGCCTGTTCACCGCCAGCGCCCAGACCCGCAACGACGCCGCCGCCGAGGTCGCCGACCTGATCCTGGCCGAGGTCACCCGCCTGTCCACGACCCGGCCGACCGCGTCGGAAATCACCACCCGTCAGGCCATCCTGACCGGGGCCTTCGGCAATTCGCTCGAAACCGTCGACGGCCTGGGCGGACTGGTCGCGAACCTGGCCCTCTACGACCTGCCGATGAGCGATCTGGCCGCCTATGTCGGCAAGGTCGAGGCCGTGGACGGGGCGGCGGTCGAGGCCGCCTTCGCCGAACACCTGCCGGTCGACCGGGCCAGTCTGGTGATCGTCGGCGATGCGGCTCAGTTCATCGACGCCCTCCGGGCCAGACATCCCGACGTCGAGATCATCCCCCTGTCCGCGCTCAACCTGGACAGCGCCGCGCTGAAATAGGACGGGATCGGCCCTGCCCGATCGGGCAGGGCTGAACCGGACGAGCGGAGCCGCGCTCAAGCAGCGAGGCTCGGCCTGGCCTCCGGCCGATCGGAGATCGGACCGGGGGCCGAGCTGAGCGGTAGCGCCACTTCCGGCCGCGGCGTTTCTGGCCTAAACGGGCGGGCTGATCCTCCAGAAGAAGAGCCTCCGACATGGCCGACGGCGCAGCCTCCATCCCCCAGACCTTCCGCTGGGACGACCCGTTCGACATGGCGTCGCGCCTGACGGACGACGAGCGCGCCATCCAGGACGCGGCCCGGTCCTATGCCCGCGAGAAACTGCTGCCCCGCGTCGTCGCTGCCTTCCGCGACGAGACCTTCGACCGGGCCATCATGACCGAGATGGGCGAGATGGGCTTCCTGGGGGCCATGCTGCCCGAACAGTACGGCGGCTCGGGCGTCAGCCACGTCGCCTATGGCCTGATCGCCCGTGAGATCGAGGCGGTCGACAGTGGCTATCGCTCGGCCATGTCGGTGCAGTCGTCGCTGGCCATGTATCCCATCTACGCCTTCGGTAACGAGGAGCAGAAGATGCGCTTCCTGCCCCGGATGGCGGCGGGCGAACTGATCGGCTGTTTCGGCCTGACGGAGGCCGACGGCGGCTCCGACCCGGCCTCGATGAAGACCAAGGCGGTCGCGGTCGAGGGCGGCTATCGCCTCAACGGCGGCAAATACTGGATCACCAACTCGCCCATCGCCGACCTGGCCATCGTCTGGGCGAAGCTCGATGACGTCATCCGCGGCTTCATCGTCGAGCGCGGGTTCGAGGGCTTCACCACCGGCAAGATCGGCGACAAGCTGTCCTTGCGCGCCTCCATCACCGGCGACATCGGCCTGAACGACGTCTTCGTGCCCGAGGCCAATCTGCTGCCCGGCGTGAAGGGGCTGCGCGGGCCGTTCAGTTGCCTGAACAAGGCCCGCTACGGCATCGCCTGGGGGGCCATGGGGGCCGCCGAGTTCTGCTTCCACGCTACCCGCGACTATGTGGGGATGCGCATGCTGTTCGGCCGCCCGCTGTCGTCCCGCCAGCTGGTGCAGAAGAAGCTGGCCGACATGCAGACAGAGATCTTCCTCGGCTTCGAGGGCGCCTATGCGCTCGGCCGCCTGCTCGACACCGGGGCCTTCGTGCCCGAAGCCATCAGCCTGATGAAGCGCAACAACTGCGGCAAGGCCCTGGCCATCGCCCGCGAGGCCCGGGACATGCACGGCGGGGCCGGCATCACCGGCGAGCTGCATGTCATGCGACATGCGATGAACCTGGAGACGGTCAACACCTATGAGGGGGCGCATGACGTGCATGCGCTGATCCTCGGCCGGGCGATCACGGGCGAGAGCGCGTTTTAGAGGCCGGGTCTCCTCCCCATCGCCAGGCGGCGACGGGGAGGAGACGAATGCCTGTTTCCCTACCCCTCGCACCCCGTCGTGCGCTGGTTCCAGGTGATGCCGGCGATCGTCCAGACGCCGTCGCGGCGGATCAGGTCGAAGTGGTTGGAGCCGCAGTGGACCGTCCGGCCGTCGAGCTTGAAGACATAGCGGCCCCAGACCATGGCGATGTCGCCGTCGATGGCGATGATCGGGTCGGGCATGACCTCCTCGAACCGCTCGGGCCCCGGCTCCAGCCCTTCGGCGAAGGCCTCGGCGGCGAGCGTCTCCACCGCAGAGGTGCCGTCCGGCCACTCGACCGCCACGATCATCCGCGCTTCCGGGGCCAGGTGCGGCGTCAGCATCGCGGCGTCACGCGCCGCCAGGGCCGAGAAGATCCCGTTGACCGGCACCATGACGGCGGTTGCCTCGGGGGAGGCCGGATCGGACAGGGGGAAGGTCTGGACCACAAGCGCGGCGACAAGGGCGAGCACGGACATGATGCGAAAGCCTCCGGATGGACGCGGAGCTTCGCGCCGGTCCCGACGCTATCACGCTGCCCGATGGCGACAAGCCGTCAGGGCTGTGGCCTGTCCCCGGCCGGGGTCGAACCGGTATTGACCTGCGGCACATAAAGGCCGGTCACCGCGCGGGTGACGAAGCCGACCGGCTGGATACGGGGGCCGAACGACAGGCAGGGGTCCGGCGTCGGAATGTCCCGCACGATCCGGTCCGGCTGCGAGATGGTGTCGCCGATCTCGTCGCCCAGAGGCTCGGCCATCTGCAGGGCGTCGCCGATGCGCGACAGGGACGGCGCGTCTGTGCCGACCGTATTGGCGTTGCGGGCCCAGGCCAGGGCCGCGACCTGGCGTCCGTCCGCTCCGATCAGTTCGCTCTCGACCGCCAGCCCGCCCGTCGTGCCCGGAACCCGGAACGTGCCCGGCCCGGGGATCAGCATATTGGCGATAGCCGCGACGCCCGAGCCGACCGTGCCCGTCGGGCGCACGCCTACCACCCCGGTCCGCAGCCGGGCCACGCCCTGGGCCTCAGGGGTCAGGGTGAACCGCTCGCTGACCTCGTAGCAGATCTGGCGATCGACCTCGCGCAGCAGCTGGGCGCGTTCCTCGTCGGTCAGAATGCTGCCGGCCGTGCCCACGAACCCGCTCGGCTCCAGATGCACGCGGTCGATCGCCGTGACCGCGGCATCGTCCCGCCGCTGACGGATCGAGGCGCGGATCGTGTCCTCGCGCGTGACCAGCCCGTCATAGCCGCCCAGGAAACCGGCATTGGCGACCGGGGCGGTCTGGCAGGCGGTGAGGCCGAGACCGGCGAGGAGGAGAAGGGCGGCCTGGCGCATGTCTAACCTCTGCATTGGTCTCTCCAAACGCGGACACGGCCCGGGCGTTGCGGTCAGGAACGATCATTCCATGCGCCGTTGTGATTCCGCATCAGGCTTCTATCCTGAACGCCGGTGGGGGGAATGAACAGATGACGACGGTCGAGATCGACACGACGGCGGAGGCGGATCCGTTCGCAGCCCTGGCCGAGGTGTTTGCCGGTCGTCGCGCCCTGCTGCTGGAAGACGACCCGGCGCTGGCCGACCACGTCGCCGACTGCCTGCTGAAGGCCGGGTTCGAGATGGTCGACCGCGTCGATGCGGGCGAGGCGGCCTTGCATATGGCGGGGGTCCATCCCTACGATGTCCTGATCCTGGACCGGATGACCAATGGCCTCGACGGACTGGAGACGCTGAAACGCCTGCGGACCGGAGCCGGTCCGTCCAGCGACGCGCCCGCCCTGATGCTCACTGCCTTGACGGGCGAGCGCCAGCGGGTCGAGGGCCTCCTGGGCGGCGCCGATGACTATCTGTCCAAGCCTGTCGGCGACGAGGAACTGCTCGCCCGCGTGGCATCCCAGCTGCGTCGTGTCGCCCGCCGGGCCAAACCCGCCAACACGGATCTTCGGAATGGTCCCTTGCGCCTGTCGCCGGGTGCCCGGACGTTGAAGCTGACGGTCGAGGGAACCGAGCGGCTGATCGACCTGTCGCCGCTGGAGTTCGCCATCGTGTCCGAACTGATGACCGCACGCGGCCAGCCGGTGACCAAGACCATGCTGTGGGACCGGTGCTGGATCGAATGGACCTTCCTGCCCGACAATTTCGTCAATATCATCGACGCCCGGATCAGCGCCCTGCGCCGCCGGCTGAAGGAACAGGCCCCGGAACTGGGCGAGGACCTGCACCCCCTGATCGTCTCGGCCCGCAGCCAGAGCCTGATCTTCCGCGACCTCGACGCAGGCTGAGGGTTTGGGACGCCTGTCCAGCGCCTGGAACGGCATTTCCGGCTGGCGGCGCTGGTTGGCGGAACGCACCTCGACCCAGCTGGTGGCTACCCTGGCTATCATGGCGGCTTTGGCCCTGACGGGATCGCTGCTGATCACCGGACAGGCCGCGCGGCTGGACCAGCGTCAGCAGGCGGCGCTGGCGGCCCTGGCCGACTTCGCCGCCATCGCCGTGAAACTGCCGCCGGACGCCGGCGCGGAAGAGATGACCGAATCGGACGCCGCCTACTGGTCCGCCTTCCTCAGCGCCTTTCAGGACGGCCCAAGCCGCGAGTCCATCACCCTGGAGGAAACCTGTCGCACCGGCCGGGGCGGGGCGGGGGTGCGCTTCATCCGCGCGCCCGTCGGCAAGCCGGCCGGTCTGGCGGCGCTGGAGACGGCACGGACCTATCGCCTGTCGCGGCTCGGGCCCGGCGTCTATCGGGTGTGGCTGGCCCCGGGCCAGCTCTGCCCGGCCCGCGCCATCGAGGCGGTGATCGTCAAGCGGCCCGTCGGCGCGCTGCAGGTCATCGTCGGCCGGGTGGTGGATCCGGCGGGTGTCGCCTGGCGCTGGGCCGTCCTGTCGGTCGCCCTGACGGGCGCGCTGATCCTGGTGTCGGGGCTCGCGGCTGCGACCTTCGCCCGGCGGCGACTGACCAGCGCCATCGCAGAGGTCAGCCTGGCCCTGGACCGGGCCGCCGTGGGCGACTTCTCGCGGCGGGCCCCCGATGTGGCGGTGGCACCCGAGATGACCGCCCTGTCGACCCAGGTGAACCGCACGCTCGACCGGCTGGAGGAACTGCTGAGCTGGCTGCGGGATTCGGCCGACCAGCTGGCGCATGACTTCCGCACGCCTCTCGCCCGCGCCTCGCTGCGTCTCGATCGGCTGATGGAGGCTGACGACCCGGCCGAGCGCGCCCGGCTGGGCGAGGAGGCCAAGCAGGATCTGGCCGACATCACCCGGGCCATGAACGAGGCCATGGCCCTGCGCGACGGCGAGGCCTGGTTGTTCGAGGACGTCCGGCTGGATGTGCTGGCCGAGGCCTGCGTGGAGCTTTACCAGCCCATCGCCGACATGCGCGGCATCCGCATCGTGGCCGGGGGCGAGCCGGTCTCCGTCCTGGGCGTCCGCTCCCTGCTACAGCGGGCGGTGGCCAATCTGGTCGACAATGCGGTCAAATTCTCCCCCGAAGGCGGTACGGTCACCCTGCGGGCCTATGCCGATGGTGCGGAGGTCGCCATCTCCATCGCCGACCAGGGACCGGGCATGTCCGGACCGGTGCCGGCACAGGTCGAGGGGACCGCCAGCCACGGCATGGGCCTTGCCTTCGTGCGCGCCACCCTGCGCCGCCACGGCGGCAGGATGACGATTGATGACGCCGCGCCGGGGGCCATCGTCACCGCGCATTTCCCGCGCTAGGCTCTCCCGGACATCAGGGGATGAACCAATGAAGCGTGCGGCATTTCTGGCGGGAACGGCGATCGCCCTGACCCTGTTCGGCGCAGGCGCGGCCTCGGCCCAGAGCGGGCCGTCCAGCCTGCCGTTCGATGCCCGGCGCGGCGTCTTTACTTTCGCCGCGGGGCTTGAGCGTTCGCTGCCCGCCGTGGTGCAGGTCACCACGCTCGGCGTCTCCGCCGGCCCGACGACCGGCGTGACCGAGCCCACGCCGACCGGCAGTGGATCGGGCGTCATCATCGATGCGGCGGCCGGCATCATCGTCACCAACAATCACGTCATCGAGGGGGGTCAGAAGTTCCGCGTCGACATGACCGACGGCCGGCTGGTCGACGCGGTCCTGCTGGGCACCGACAAGGCGACGGACGTGGCTGTGCTTCAGATCCAGGCCACCGGCCTCTCGCAGGTCGAAACGGTCGATTCCGACACCCTGCGGACCGGCGACCTGGCCTTTGCCGTCGGCTATCCGCTGGGCCTGGACCAGACCCTGACCATGGGCGTGATCTCGGGGCTCGGGCGTTCGGGCATGGGCGATGCGGTCGAGGACTATATCCAGACCGACGCGGCCGTGAACTCGGGCAATTCGGGCGGGCCGCTGCTGGACAGCCGGGGCCGGCTGATCGGCATCAACACCTCGATCCTTTCGGGCGACATGGGCGGCGGCAACGACGGCATCGCCTTCGCCGTGCCGACCCGTATCCTGATGTTCGTGGTCGACCAGATCCGCGCCAACGGATCGGTCACGCGCGGCATGATCGGCGCGACGCTCGGCTCGCTGACGGCCGAGCGTGCGGTCGAACGGGGCCTGGGCTTCGTGCGCGGGGCCATTGTCGAGGATGTGGTCCCCGGCTCGCCCGCCGACCGCGCCGGTCTGCTGACCGGCGACGTCATCACCCGCATCCAGAACCGCCCCGTCGCCAATGCCGGCTCGGTCCAGGCGACCGTCGGCATCGCGCCTCCGGGCACGGCGCTGACCCTGGTCTATCTGCGCGACGGCCAGAGCACGACGGCCCGGATGACCGTCGAGACCGAATCCACCGCCGCCGTGCAGCTGGGCTCCAGCGCGCTGCAGGCCTATGGGGCCAACATCCGGCCCCTCACGGCTTCGGATGGCAAGGGCGACGAGCCCGGCCTGATCGTCGTGGCGGTGGAGGGCGGATCGCCTGCCGCCCAGCAGGACCTGCGCGCGGGCGATGTGATCACGGCCGTCGCGGGCGAGACCGTCACATCCCTGGCCGATCTGGCCGCAGCCCTGGCCGACAGCGGGGCCCTGACCGTTCGCCGCGACGGCGAGGTTGTGGAGCTGTCGATCACGCCCGGCACCTGATCCTTCGGTCTGCCGATACGGAAACGCCGGGGTCGTCGCCCCGGCGTCTTTCGTTTCTGGTCAGGCTCCGGGCAGCAAAACGCCCGCCGTGCCATTCGGGGGGAGGGGCGGCAGGGCGGGCGTCTCGCTCTGGAGGAAGCGTCGGCCCGTCGGAGCCCATAAACTGGAGACATCCAGGGGGGGCTGGGGGGGCTGTTCAGGATCCGGGACGCTTCCGAACTCCGTCAGGCCGACGGTCTGTATTTGGCGGCCTTATCTGTCCAGTGATGGACCGAAACGGGGCCATTTCGTGTCGGGCGATCTTTTCCGGCCTGCGGCCCGCTGGCGTTCGTCGGGCGTGCGCCTAGATTGATCCTCATGAGTGCCGATGTCACCCCTTTCGATCCGTCCCCGTCCGGATCCGTCTTCTTCGAGCGGCGCGAGCTGGACCTGATCCTGAGGGTCTACGGCCGCATGGTCGCCCAGGCCGAATGGCGCGACTATGCCATGGTCGGCGGCAGGGAGGCGGCCGAGTTTGCCGTCTTCCGACGCTCGGGCGACGCCCCCGCCTACCGCATCGAGAAACGCCCGTCGCTGCAGACGCGACAGGGCCAGTGGTCGGTTCTCGGCGAGGGCGGCGTGGTGCTGAAGCGGGGCCGCGAGCTGGCCCAGGTGCTGCGGGTCTTCGACAGCCGGAAATTCCAGGTGGTTGAGTAGGCCAGAAAGCAATAGACCATGTGGGTCTGCACTTCGGGGATTTCGAATGTGTACAAGGGCGCTCCGTCGCGGCAAAGCGCGGCGACCGTGTCCCTGATGTGCTGCTCGGGATCTTTTCCCAACGCCTCGGCCTGGAATCCCAGGCCCCGTCGGGCGGCCGTCTTGCCCGCAAGGGCCTGCCCCGATCCCAACAAAAAGGGCCCCGCAAGGGGCCCTTTCCGTATCGTCTTCAGATCCGCTAGTTCCGGTTGCCGCCCATGAAGGCCAGCAGGAACTGGAACAGGTTGACGAAGTTGATGAACAGGCTCAGCGCGCCGAAGCCCGTAGCCACGCCCATGGCCGCCTGGTTCCCGCCCAGTTCGTAATAGGTCATCTTGAGCCGCTGCGTGTCGAAGGCGATCAGGCCCGCGAAGATCAGCACGCCCAGGCCCGAAATGATCAGATACAGCGTCCCGGACTGCATGAAGATGTTCACGACCGATGCGATGATCAGGCCGATCACGCCCATGATCAGGAACGACCCCATCGCCGTCAGGTCCTTCTTGGTCGTGTAGCCCACCAGGCTCAATGCGCCGAACGAGGCGGCCGTCACCAGGAAGGTGGAGGCCAGCGAACCACCCGTATAGCGCAGGAACACGATCCCCAGACCGGCACCGATCGAGGCGACGACGGCCCAGTAGAGCATGTTTACGCCACGCGCCGTGGGGTTCTTCATGAAGAACATCGAGCCGAACAGCAGGACGATGGGCAGGAACTGGACGATCATGCCCAGAACCGTCAGGCCGATGCGGCCATCGGTCGTCACGCCAAAGAACAGCGCCTGAACCGCCGGCACATTGCCGGTCAGATAGGCGAGGCCTCCCGCCACCAGAAGGCCCACCGCCAGCTTGTTGTAGACGCCCAGCATGAAGCTGCGCAGGCCGGCATCAACGGCCATGTCGGCCGGGGCATGAACCGGGGTCGAAAAACCGTTTCTGAAGTCGCTCATCGCGAGATCAATCTCCAATGGGCCGGAAGAAAAGTCCCCGGCGGATGCAGCCAATATCGGGTGTCCTCCGCTTTCTTGCAAGCGGCTCGCAGCATGAAGGGTTCCGACCTTTCGCCGCAGGGCCGACGCCGATAGGCTGGCCCCATGCTGCGCCTGTTCACCGCCCTGCCCATTCCCTTCGACGTGGCCGAAACCCTGGGCCGCCGTCAGGCCGGTCGGCCGGGTGCCAGATGGCGCAGCGCCGAACAGCTCCACATCACCCTGGCCTTCTATGGCGAGGTCGAGGAACGCCGCGCCGACGACCTGGCCGCCGAACTGGCCCGTATCCCGCCGGGGACGTTCGAGATCGAACTGAGGGGCGTGGGGGCGTTCGGCGACGCTCACCGCAGTCACACCCTGTGGGCCGGCGTGGAGCCTTGCGAGCGGCTGACTGTTCTGGCCGGGCGCTGCAAGGCGGCGGCCGAGCGGGCGGGGGTCAGGATGGAGCCGCGGCTTTATCGGCCCCACCTGACTCTGGCCTATCTGAAGACCCAGACCAATCCCGACCGGATCGGGGCCTGGATCACCGGCCACAACCTGCTGCATTCCCCGCCGATCCGGGTCGATCGCTTCGGCCTTTACTCCAGCCTCCTGTCCGATGGCGGCAGTCACTATGAGCTGGAACGGGAGTATCCGCTGTGACCCCTCACACCTCGTCCCTGGGTCCAACGCTGGAGACCGCGCGGCTGGTCCTGCGGCCTCCAGCGATGGAGGATTTCGACCGCTGGGCGGACTTCCAGGCCGATGCCGACACGACCCGGTTCATCGGCGGCGCGCGGTCCAGGGCCGAGGTCTGGCGCGCCCTGATGTCGGTGGCCGGGGCCTGGGCGCTGACCGGTACGAGCTTTTTCTCAGTCATCGAGAAATCCAGCGGCCGGTGGATCGGCCGGATCGGCCCCTGGAACCCGCACGGCTGGCCGGGAGCGGAGGTGGGCTGGAGCCTGCACCGTGATGCCATGGGCCAGGGGTATGCGCTCGAGGCCGCGGCCGCCACGATGGATTATGCCGTCGATGTCCTCGGCTGGGACGACATGATCCATTCGATCGACCCGGACAATGTCGCTTCCCGGCGTCTGGCCCAGCGACTTGGATCGATCAACCGGGGCCCGGGCAGACTGCCACCGCCGTTCGAGGATGCGGCCGTCGAGCTGTGGGGGCAGACCGCCGCCGAATGGCGCGAGAACCGAAAGCGCTTCGGGGCTTGAGCAACCATCGATCCATCGCTTCCGTATCTTTGCGGCCAACGCCGATCACCGAGAGCCCATGACGCCCATGACCGACGCCCGAACGCCCGCGCTCGCCGCCGCCGTCCTGCTGGCCAGCGCCCTGCCCGCCGCGGCCCAGGCCACGAACGTGGACCTGGACCGGTTCGACGGCCGCTGGTTCGAGATCGCGCGCAATGACAACGGCATGCAGCGCGACTGCAGTCGCGCCCAGATCGACTTCAACCCCGCGACCCGGGCCAGCCGCTATTCCATCCTGGTGACCTGCACACGGCGCGGGACGGGCCGCGTCGAGACCCTGCGCGCCAATGCCTCGATCACCGATCCGGCCACCAATGCCAGATTCCGCTTCAGCCTGGCGGGTCTGCTGAGCTTCGGCGGGCTGGCCTCGCAGCAATACTGGATCTGGGACCATGCGCCCGACTACAGCTGGGCCATCATGGGCCTGCCGGACAAGTCCAGCTGGTGGATCTGGCATCGGACCCAAAGTCCCGCCGCCGCTGTCCGCACCGCCACCCTGGCGCGTGCCCGGACGCTGGGTTTCGACACCTCCGGCACCGTGCAGACAGGGGTCTGATCCCGAAGCGGCCTGTCCTGCGCCGGGGCGGATTTGAACCGGTCGTTGCCGCGCTTGCGGGCGGAACTTAACCGGAACATAGTGCGTCAATGCCCGCAGCCGCTCATCTGGAACTCGTCTTCAGCCGTCCCGAAACGACGCTGGGCGTGACGCGCGGAGCCGGCCGGCTGCTGGCGGACCTTGGCTATGCGCCGCTTCTGGAAGTCTGTCTGCCCAACGGACGGCGCGCCGACGTCATGGCCCTGGGCCGCAAGGGCGATATCGTGATCGTCGAGGTGAAATCAGGGCTCGATGATTACCGCGTCGACCGCAAATGGCCCGAATATGCGCCGTTCTGCGACGCCTTCTATTTCGCCGTCGCGCCGGAGTTTCCCGACGGTGTCCTGCCGGATGCGCCGGGCCTGATCGTGGCCGACGGCTTCGGCGGGGCGGTGGTGCGCGAGGCACCCGTCAGCGCCCTGGCTCCGGCCCGGCGCAAGGCTCTGACCATCGCCTTCGGCCGTCTGGCCGCGATGCGGACCCTGAAGCCCTAGAAGCCCTAACGCGGTGCGCGCTTGGCCAGGATGCGCTGCAGGGTGCGGCGGTGCATGCCCAGGCGACGCGCGGTCTCCGAGACATTGTGGTCGCACAGTTCATAGACGCGCTGGATATGCTCCCAGCGCACCCGGTCGGCGCTCATGGGGTTGTCCGGCGGCTCGGGCGCGTCGCCGGTGGCCAGCAACGCCTTGACCACGTCGTCGGCGTCGGCCGGCTTCGACAGGTAATCGACGGCCCCTGCCTTGACGGCTGCGACAGCCGTGGCGATCGCGCCATAGCCGGTCAGCATGACGATGCGGGAATCGGCGCGACGATCGCGGATGGCCTCGACCACCTTCAGCCCGTTGCCGTCTTCCAGCCGCATGTCGAGGACGGCGAAGGCCGGCTGGGTCGTCTTCAGCGCCTCGGTGGCTTCCGAGACCGAGCCGACGGTCGTCACCTCGAAGCCGCGCGACTCCAGCGCCCTGCCAAGGCGCGTGCGCAAGGCCTGATCGTCGTCCAGCAACATCAGCGAGCAGTCGACCAGACCGGCGATGCGCTCCTCGATATTGGATGTGGTGGCGGTGGCTGTGGTCGGCATGATGGCGAACTCCCTGCTGTCGAGATCGGTTGCCGCACAGCCTGCGTCAAGCGGTGCGGCGTTGGGTCGCTTGTCAGCGACGGGTCTCAGGCCTGAACGGCTTCCAGCGCCTTGCGTGGCCAGCGCACGGTGACGCGCGCGCCCCGGTTCGCGCCCGGTCCGCCGTCGCCATGGCTGACCACGACCTGACCACCCGTCCGTTCCAGCAGGGTCCGGGCAATGAAGAAGCCCAGCCCCATGCCGCCCTGGCTGGGGATGGCGTCCAGGACCGTGGCCGCCGTCCGGCCCTTCTTGCCCGACCGGGTGGCTCCGGCGGCAGCGGCGAACTGGGTCGCCAGCACCTGGCGCGCCTTGCCGTGCGGGCGGCTGGTGACATAGGGCTCCCCCAGCCGGGGCAGAATGTCGGCGGCGAAGCCCGGGCCGTCGTCCAGCACCTCGATCGTGATCCACTGCACATCGGCCGTGCCCAGCACCCGCACCCGGGTGGCGGCGAAGTCGGCGGCGTTCTCGACGATGGCCGAAAGCCCGTGGATGACTTCGGCCAGGCGGCGGACGTGGGGCGCGGCCATGCCTGCGGGCGTGCGGACCTCGACCGAGATGTCCAGGTCGAAGCCGAGGTGCGGCTCCACCACCTCGGACAGCAGGGCCTTGAGACCGACCTCGGTATAGAGCTCGTCACCGTCCTCGGGCCGCTGCGACAGGCGTTTCAGGATCTCGCGACACCGGTCGGCCTGCAGCAGCATCAGTCGCGCATCCTCCGCGATCGGCCCGTCGGGGGCCGCCGCGCGCAGCAGCTCCTTGGCCACGATCTGGATGGTCGCCAGCGGCGTGCCCAGTTCGTGGGCGGCTGCGGCGGCCAGCCCGCCCAGGGCCGCCAACCTCTGCTCGCGTTGCAGCACGTCCTGGGTCGTGGCCAGGGCGAGTTCCAGCTTTTCGGCCTCGGCCGCGACCCGCCAGGCATAGGCGGCCGTAAACACCACGCCCGTGATGAGGGCCAGCCCGACCCCGAACCGATAGAGCGGCGGCAGGTCCAGTTCGGTCCCCGATACCCAGGGCAGGGGCAGGGACCAGAAGAACAGGGCGGTGGTCGAGACGAACACCATCAGACCCAGCAAAAGCGCCTGCCGCCCCGGCAGCGACGCCGCCGCCACGGTCACGGGCGCCACCAGCAGCAGGCAGAACGGATTTTCCAGCCCGCCGGTGAACGCCAGCAACGCCGTCAGCTGCAGGATGTCGAACCCCAGATGGATCGCCGTCTGGCGGCCGTCGGGCAGGCGGCTGTCGGCCTGGCGCAGGCGCGACATGGCCGACAGGTTCACCAGGGCGCTGATCCCGATGACGCTCAGCACCTGCCAGACCGGCAGGGGGAAATGCAGCATCATGACCAGGACGATGACCGTCGCGGTCTGACCCGCGATGGCCAGCCAGCGCAGGATGATCAGGGTGCGAAGGCTCAGGCCGCGCGCACGCCGGGGCAGGTCGCGCCAGCCCGGCACGACCGCGCCCTGCGACGTGTTGGCGGCAAATGACGGGCTGGCTTCGCTCTGGTTCACGACGGGTCTATAGACCGTCTCCACCCCGATGTCGGCCCCGCCCCATGGAGACACGATGCCACGCCGTTCCGTCCTGCTGTTCGCCGGTGCCTGTATCGCCATTGCTGTCGCCCTCGCGGCCGTGACCGTGGTCGTCGTGACGGGCCGGGAACAGGCGGCTGCGGTCGCGGAAGGGACCGGCACCGGACAGGCCAGCGTCGGTGGTCCGTTCCAGCTGGTGAACCAGGACGGCCAGAGCGTCGATCAGACCCTGCTGAACGGACGGTGGAGCCTGGTCTTCTTCGGCTTCACCTACTGCCCCGACTTCTGCCCGACCACGCTCCAGGCGCTGGCGGCGACCAAGGCCCGGCTGGGCGCGGCCGCCGACGACGTTCAGATCGTCTTCATCTCCGTCGATCCGGCGCGTGATACGCCCGCTGCCCTGAAAGCGTATCTGGCCACCGAGGGCTTTCCGAAGGGCGTCATCGGCCTGACCGGCACCGAAGCCCAGGTCAAATCCGCCGCCGATGCCTACCGCGCCTATTTCCAGAGGGTCGGGACCGGTCCCGACTATACGATGAACCACTCCCTGACCGTGTATCTGATCGGCCCGGACGGCCAATACCGGTCCGCCCTGGCCTATGACCTGGGACCCGAACGTTCGGCACAGCTGATCCAGCGGGTCATGGCGCGGGGATGATCGTCCTCCGCTTCGATCGGGGCGGATTGTAAATCCTTTTGCAGTGCAGCGCGTTCTATGGTGCGATGCCCGTCTCGGCGGGGGGCCGATCACAGGATTCCATGCTCTACGCACTTCACGAGCTCGCCTATTCCTCGGCGCAGCCTTTCCGCATCGGGGCGCAGATGGCGCGCCGGTTCTGGACCTCGCCGCTGAATCCGGCGACCGACACCGCCATCGCCCGTACGGCCTATGCCTCGGCCGAGCTGTTCGAGAGCGTCACGCGCCGCTATGGCAAGCCCGCCTGGGGTCTGGAGGTCGTCACCATCAACGACCGGCCCGTGCGCACCACCGAACAGGTCGTCTGGAAAAGCCCCTGGGTCCGGCTGCTGCGCTTCGCGCGCAACATTGGCGATCTCAAGCGCGCGGGTAAACCGTCTGCGGCCCCCAGCGTCCTGATCGTCGCGCCCCTGTCCGGTCACTACGCCACCCTGCTGCGCGGCACGGTCGAGACCTTCCTCCAGGATCACGACGTCTATGTCACCGACTGGGTCAACGCCCGTCAGGTGCCGATGCTGGAAGGCCGGTTCGACTTCCACGACTACATCGACCACGTCCGTACCATGCTGGCCGAGATCGGCCCGCGCGCCCACGTCGTAGGCGTCTGTCAGCCCGGACCGCCGGTGCTGGCCGCCGCCGCCATCATGGCGGCCGAGGACGATCCCAACCGCCCCGCCTCCATGACCTTCATGGGGTCTCCGATCGATGCGCGCCTGTCGCCGACGGTCACGAACCAGCTGGCCGAGGCCAGACCCTTCGCCTGGTTCCAGTCCAACATGATCCACACCGTGCCCTGGCCCTATCCGGGCTTCGGGCGCGAGGTCTATCCGGGCTTCGTCCAGCTCTACAGCTTCATGTCGATGAACGAGGCGCGCCACACCGACGCCCACCGGGAGTATTTCCGCGACCTGGTCGCCGGCGATGGCGACGGCGTGGAAAAGCACGAGCAATTCTATGACGAATATCTGTCGGTGCTGGATCTGACCGAGGAATTCTATCTCCAGACCATCAACATCGTCTTCCAGTCGCACCTCTTGCCGCGCGGCCTGCTGGAGCACCGCGGTGTGCCGGTCGACCTGACCCGGATCACCGACATCGGCCTGATGACGGTCGAGGGCGAGAAGGACGACATCTCGGGCGTCGGCCAGACCCAGGCCGCCCATACCCTGTGCACCGGCATCCCCGACGAACGCCGGGTGCTTTACGTCCAGCCGGGCGTGGGCCACTACGGCGTCTTCAACGGGCGTCGATTCCGCGAGGAAATCTACACCCGCACCCGGGACTTCATCGCCGCCAATGAAAAGCTCTCAGCCGTACCGGGCCGGTCAGAGGCTGCCGCTTGAGGGCGGGGCCGCGCTCAGGCTGAGCGTCAATCCCCGCGCCCGGCGAATCTCGATCCGCATCGACGCGCGGGCGGGGGAAGCGGTCGCCGTGGCCCCCTCCGAGCGGCGGCTGCCCGACGCTGTCGCCTTCGCCCGCTCCAGGTCCGACTGGATTGCCGAACGCCTTGCGGCCCGCCCGACAGGGACGGCTCTGGTGCCTGGTGCCACCATTCCGTTTCGCGGCGGCACGGCCGTGCTGGAGGCGACGGGCGGTGCCGGGGCCGCGCGTCTGATCGAGGGCCCGGACGGCGTTCGCATCGTTTCGGGCGGCGAGGGCGAGGCCTTCGCCCGACGCGTGGTGAACCTGCTGAAGCGGCTGGCCCGTGACACCCTGACGGTGCGGACGCAGGTCCACCTGAACGCCCTGGGCCAACGCCCGGTCACGCTGGGCATCAACGACCCGACGTCCCGATGGGGATCCTGCAGCCCGATGTCGCGCTCGATCCGCTACTCCTGGCGGGTGATCATGGCCCCGCCCGAGGTGCTGGACTATCTGGCCGCCCATGAGGTGGCGCATCTGGTCCACGCCGACCACAGCCCGGCCTACTGGTCGGTGGTGAGGGGTCTGGTCGGCGACCACCGCCCGTTCCGCGCCTGGCTGCGGGCCAACGGACCGGCGCTTCACGCGGTGGGGCGCTGAGCGGAACGAACCGGGATCAAACCTGCCTTATTGTCCTCGCAGCCGCTTCGATGTCCTATCCGTCCGCCCGAAAAGGAGACACCGGATGGCTGCGAGGAAGTCTGCGATGGACCACCTGACGAGCGGTCGCACACCGCACATCGTCCACATGATCCCGCCGGGCGCGCCCGGCTATCGCGAAGCGGACGGCGGGGCCATGGTCGTCTCGTCGCCGGCCGAGGTGGACGCCCTGATCCGCCGTATCGGGACCGGCGAGGTCGTGACCCTGGACGACCTGCGCGCGGCTCTGGCCCGGCGCCATGAGGTGGCCGTGGCCTGTCCGGTCTCGACCGCGATCTTCGTCGGCATCGCGGCGCGGGCGGCGGAAGAACGGCGGCAGGGGGGCGCGGCGCGCGAGACCCTGACCCCCTGGTGGCGGGTGCTGCGGCGCGGCGGGTTCCTCAATCCCAAATTGCCGGGCGGCTTCGAACGCCAGCAGGCCCTGCTGCAGGCCGAAGGCGTCCGGGTCACGCCCGTGAGGCGGAAACCGGCCGTGCTGGACTATGAAAGTCTGCGACCCGAGAGCCTGCTGGAAAGCTAGAGCAATCGGCGCTTCAGTTGACGCATGGGCGTCCAGCGAGACGGGTTCATCACAGCGAGCACAACGGGCCACAGCGGACACGACGGGATCGCGACCGTGGTGCCATGACCGATGCTTCCTTCAGGCTCGTTTTTTCGTCGAAGGGAGGATCGGCGGCAAAGCCGCCCTTGTCTCGTTTCAATGCCGGAAGGATCGACAAACGCGACAACAGCCCGGTCCCGTCGTGTCCGCTGTGACCGCGTTGTGCTCGCCGTGATGAACCTTGCGACCCGCGCCAACTGAGCCGACGAACGGTCTAGAAGAACAGCGGGCTGTCCGGCTTCTCCGGCGGCAGTTCCGCTTCCGGTCGCTGGTCCGGCGGGTCGTCGCGGCGGGGCTCGGACCGGGTGTCGCGCCGGTCTTCGGCCGGTTTTTCGGGCTGATAGGGCTCGCCCTGGTTCGGGTCGACGGGATCGATGGCGGTGCCGTCGCCGAACGGATCCTCGACCGCCCCCATCAGGTCGCCGATCGGGTCGGGCGCGACCCAGCCTTCGGGCATGGGCGGACCGTTGGGGATCGGCTGTACGTTCAGGCGGGGCAGGGCGGCCTCCATGAAGGCCTTCCAGATGGCGGCGGGCGCGGCCCCGCCGGTGACGCCGCGCATCGCGGTATTGTCGTCCTTGCCGACCCAGACGGCGGCGACGAAGCCGCCCGTATAGCCGACGAACCAGGCGTCCTTGTAGTCGGACGTGGTGCCCGTCTTGCCCGCCAGGTCGCGGCCGGAAATCTGCACCGCGCGCGCCGTGCCGCCCGTGACCACGCCGCGCATCATCTGGTTCATATAGTAGAGTGACGGATTGTTGATCGCCTGCGCGCCGACCGCGTCTCTCCCGGCGCGCTGATAGATGACGCGCCCCTGCGGCGTGCGTATCCGGCTGATGCCATAGGCCTCCACCCGGCGTCCCCCGTTGGCGAAGGCGTCATAGGCCGTGGCCATGTCGATGGGCGACACCTCAACGGCCCCCAGCGCCATGGCCGGTTCCAGCCCGATGCGCGAGCTGATGCCCAGCCGGCGCGCCGCGCTGGCCACGCTGTCGCGTCCGATCTGATCGGCGACATAGGCGGCCACGGTGTTGATCGACTGGGCCATCGCATTGGCCATGGTCGTGTCGCCGATGAAGTTGCCGGAATAGTTGCGGGGGCTCCAGTTGCCGATGCGCACGGGCTCGTCCACCACCGGCGTCTGGGGCGTGTATCCGGCCTCCATCGCCGCCAGATAGACGAAAGGCTTGAAGGCGGATCCGGCCTGGCGGCGGGCGTCGACGGCGCGGTTGAACTGGCTGTCGGCATAGGAGGCCCCGCCGATCATGGCGCGGACGCGTCCGTCACCGTCCAGCGCCACCAGCGCCGCCTGCTGCACCCCGCGCGAGGCGTCCCGCTCCAGGATGCGATGCACGGCCCGCTCGGCCGAGGTCTGGATAGTCAGGTCCAGGGTGGTCTCGACCACCATGTCCTCGGTCGGTTCGCCGACCAGGCCGCGAATCTCCTTGTCCAGCCAGTCGATGAAATACTGGGCGTGCTGGGCCGCCAGGGTTCGCGAGACCCGGACCGGCTCCAGCACGGCGGCTGCACGCTGTTCCGGCGTGATGACGCCGGTCGCTTCCATCTGGTTTAGGACGACGGTGGCGCGAACGCCGGCTCGCTCATGTTCGGAGACCGGCGAGTAGCGACTGGGCGCTTTCAGCAGGCCGGCCAGCAATGCCGCCTCGCCCACGGTCAGGTCCTTGGCCGACTTGTCGAAATACCGCTGCGACGCCGCCTCGATGCCGTAAGCCCCCGCGCCGAAATAGACCCGGTTCAGATACAGGGCGAGGATCTCCTGCTTGGAGAATTTCAGTTCCAGCCAGACCGCCAGCATCAGCTCCTGCACCTTGCGGCGCATGTTCTGGTCTGGCGTCAGGAACAGGTTCTTGGCCAGCTGCTGTGTCAGGGTCGAGCCGCCCTGGACGACCCGCCCGGCCTGCATGTTGCGCGACATGGCCCGCATCATGCCGATCGGATCGAAACCGGGGTGGTAGTAGAAGCGCCGGTCCTCGATGGCGATGAAGGCGGCGGGGACGTAGTTGGGCAGGGCCTCCAGGTCTGCGGGCGGGGCCTGCTGCGAGCCGCGGGTGGCGATCAGGGCCCCGTTCCGGTCCAGATAGGTGATCGAGGGCTGGCGATCGACATCGTACAGGGCCGAGGTGTCGGGAAGGCCGCGCGCAAAGATAGCGAAGAAGACGACCAGGAAGATCAGCCCCCAGACCGCCAGGACCGAGGTCCAGTAGATAAAGCGCTGCAAAGGCGTGCGCTGTGCCCCGCCGCCGCTTGCGCTTCTCGCCCCGAAACCCGGACCCGCCATCACTATCCTCGAGCTGATCCCGCCGTCATAGCCGGTCGTGGGGCCGACTGAAACGCCGTTCGCGTGAACGACGCATGAAGACCTCACGCCACCGTGATCGCGCTTTCGGTTGAAACGATGGCGACGAGGTTAACGCTCATTCACCTCGCCGCGCCAGCCACACGGACCCGTCGTCGGCCCGGACGCGGTGCGCGACCCTGAACCCGCCTCCGGTGAGGATCGCGTCATACCCGGCGGCGTCCAGACTGCCGTGATAGAGTGGCTCGCCGTGCCACTCGCCGAGGGCATGGCCCAGGCGGTGGCCCGACGAAAACATCACGACCGCCCGGGGCGCGGCATGGGCCAGAAGCCGGGGCAGGGTGACCCGTTGATCCTCCGGAGTCAGGTGGAACAGGCTGTGCCAGGCCAGAACGCCGGCGAAGGTCCGCCCCAGACCCAGCGTGCGCATGTCGGCCTGGATGAAGTGACCAGATGCAAGATCGTCGGCCGCCTTCGCCACCAGCCTTGCCGAGGAATCCACGCCGGTCACGTCGAAGCCCCGCTCCAGCAGCGCCGCCGCCATCGGCCTGCCCGATCCACAGCCGACGTCGAGGACCCGGTCGCCGGTGGCCAGCGCCGCCGTGAACCGGCCCAGCCAGAGACGGTCGACGGCTGTCAGCTCGACTCCGCGATCGATGATCCAGTCGTCGGCGCGCCGGTCATAGAGGTCGACGACCGCGGCGGCCGCCCGGGCCGGATCGCTCATTCCGCGACGAAGGCATCCAGCGCGGAATAGAAGGCTGCGGCCTGGTCCAGCATGATGAAGTGGGCACTGTCGTGGATGCGCTTCAGCTCCACGCCCGGCAGGCTGGCGAAGGCCCCCTGATAGATGGCGTCGGTGATCTCGGGCGTCATACGGGCGTCGTTGAACTTCACATACAGGACCTCGGTCGGCGCCGTGATCCGGGCCAGTTCGGGCGTCAGGTCGGTCACGATCAGCTCGCGGTAGGCGGCCGAGGACACCTTCTGGTCGCTGGCGGCCGTGTCGGCCAGCACGGCCGGGCGCGCCTGCTCATTGTTCACCATGCCGGTGACCGTGGTCGCGGCCGCAGCCCGGTAGGCGTCTGGGGGGCTGTTGGCCATGCCGGCATAGACCTGATCCGCGATCGGCGTGACGCTTTCGGCCGTTGCGCCCGGACCGCCGAACATCGCGCCCATGAAGGGAATCTGATCGACGACCATCAGCTTTCCCACGGCGTCGGGATGGCGCGCGGCCAGCATCAGGCCGATGGTGCCGCCCATGGAGTGTCCGACGATGACGGGATGGTCCAGGTCGTTCTCGGCGATGTAGCGGGCGATCTCCTCGGCGACCGGGGCCGCCACGGGGCCTTCGGCATTGCCCTTGGCCGGAGCGCCGGCGAAGCCCTGGATGTGGATGCGGTGGATGCGCCAGCCCTCGCCCTGCGGGGCCTGGGCCAGGTGATCCACGGTTCCCTGCCAGATTTCCGGCGAGGAGCTGAGGCCCGGGATCAGGATGATCTCGCGCACGCCCGGCCCGGGCTCGCCATCGACGCGGACATGCAGGCGGCCGGATTCGAACGCCGCGTGATGGTGGCCGTGGTCAGCGGCGTGATCTCCATGTCCGTCCTGGGCCCGGACGTCGTCGACGAGCCCGAAATTGGCCATCAGACCGAGGGCGGCGATGACGCCGGTGAGGATCTGGCTGTTCATGATGCGTGTTTTCCCGAGCCGGACCATCCGGCCATCTGGTCCCTAGTCATAACAGGTCGTGCGATTGGATGCGGATGGCAAGAGAGATCCTCGTTCCCGTCGCGATCCGTCGTTCTTTCGCGCACCGTCGCTGGAGGATGACGAAAGGATGAGGGGGCTCTAGGATCGCTCTCATGCCCCCCGCAGACAGCGCTCCGATCCAGTCCCCCGAGGCGAAAGCGCCTCCCGCCGCCTTCGGCAAGGGGTTCGTGCTCGACACCTGGTATTTCGTCGCCCTGTCGCGCGACGTCGCCGTGGCCTCGCTGAAGCGTCACGAGCTGCTGGGCGAGCCGGTGCTGGTGGGTCGCCGTCGCGACGGCGCGGTCTATGCGATGCGCGACATCTGCCCCCACCGGGCCGCGCCCCTTTCCGCCGGGAGGCTTGTCCACAAGGCCGGAGAGCCCGAGACCGTCGAATGCCCCTATCACGGCTGGCGCTTCGGCACCGACGGGGTTTGCGCGGCGATCCCGTCGCTGGTCGACGACCAGCCCTATGAAGCGAACCGCATCCGGGTGCGGGCCTATCCGGTGGCCGAGAGCCAGGGCATGGTGTTCGTCTATGTTCGATCCGACCCGCGCTCGGACGCCGCACCCGACCATGCCCCGCCGATCTTCCCCGGCGTCGTCGGCGGCGAGGCGAAACTGGTCGAATGGATGGATTTCGACAGCCATATCGACCACGCGGTCGTCGGGCTGATGGACCCCGCCCACGGCCCCTATGTGCATCAGCAGTGGTGGTGGCGGTCCGAGCATTCGATGCATGAGAAGGCCAAGGCCTTCGAGCCGCGCGATCTGGGCTTCGCCATGGTCCGCCACGCCCCGTCTTCGAACTCGCGGGCCTACAGGATCCTGGGCGGCGCGCCGGCGACCGAGATCACCTTCCGCCTGCCCGGCTATCGCTGGGAGCATATCCAGGTGGGCGAGAAACAGGTCCTGGCCCTGACCTGTCTGACGCCGGTGACGGAGACGAAGACCCGGATCACCCAGATCTTCTGGTCCGACCACTGGATCTTCAGCCTGGCCAAACCCTTCCTGCGCATGGGCGTCGTCGCCTTCCTGAAGCAGGACGGTGGCATGGTGAACCTGCAGAACGAGGGCCTGCGCTACGATCCCGCCCTGATCTGGATCGATGACGCCGACCGGCAGGCGAAATGGTACCAGCAGCTCAAGCGCGAATGGCAGAAAAGCCGCGCCGAAGCGCGCGACTTTTCAAACCCGGTCCAGCCGGTGGTGCTGAGGTGGAAGAGTTGATCGAAGGTGTGGCGAGTGGCGAGTGGTTAGTGATGAGAGCCAGCAGCCATGGCCTGGTTCGCCCGAGCGTTAGGGGTCATAGACGCCTCACGAAATGAGCACTCGCTCGCCACTCGCCACTCGCCACTCGTGACTTCTACTTCGTGCTGACGCCGGCCAGAAGCGTGTCGACCTGGCGGCCGATGTGGTCGGCCAGCTGCTCGACCGACCAGCCGTCGTAGGCCGCGCGGCGATAGTTCGACAGATAGGCGTCCCAGGTCAGCTCGGTCAGCAGGACGATGTCCGCATCCTGCTTCAGCTCGCCCGCGCTGATGCCCGCGCGCAGGATGTCGCTGATGATGGCGGTCAGCCCCTCGGTCGCCGCGCGCTGGCGCGTCTCGGCGGCGATCGGCTGGAACCAGGACCGGGCGACAATGGCCTGGAACAGAGGCAGCTGTTCGATGGAGCCGCGGTAGCCGGCCGACAGGGCGTTCACCAGCCGGTCGCGGGTCGAGCCGTCCCCGGCTCCGTTCTTCATCACCTCGGCCAGACCGGCCATGTCCTCGGTGAGGACGGCTTCGAACAGTTCGGCCTTGTCCTGGAAGTTGGCGAAGACCGCTCCGGTCGACATGCCAGCCCCCCTGGCGATATCGCGGATGGTGGCGGGCTCATAGCCGCGCTCGGCGAACAGGCCGCGGGCCGCGTCCAGCACCTTCTGGCGGGTTCGCACCTTGGCGGCCTGGCGGCGGTTGATCCGGGGCTGGCCCTGGGTCTCGGCGGCGGGGGATAGGGCTATCGACGCGGACTCGCGCATGAACACGGTTACTCTGTATGACGCCCGCGATCGTGGTGCGGAACAAGGAACGGAAGGGCTGCGACCGGGTCTGCATGGCCCGAAAAACGGACGCAGCGCGAAGACCCAGCCAAGGCTGAGCCCTGAAGGGTGAGCGATCGTTCTCATCACGTAAGGATGACCAAATTGGGTCATATTCTGGGTTAAGGACCCGGGGCGGGGCGCCGGGTTGATTGAAGTGCCCGCGTCGGACGGTCGCGCCGATCCTTGGGCACGGCGGCCTGGAAGATGGCGCGGAAGGCATCGCGCCGCTCGTGGATCGAGGTCAGGACCAGCCCCATCGGCACACCCAGATCGACCAGCAGGTTCTCGGCGAGTTGCAGACTGGCCTCGGTCGTCTCGGGCACAGCGTCCGTGACGCCGAGCGCATAGAGCCTGGCCGCATGGCGATCGTCACGGGCGCGGGCGACGACGATCAGGTCGTCGCGCAGACCTCTGGCCGCCATGACCACCTCATCCACCTTGCCCGGCGCGTCCATGGTCACGACCAGGGCGCGGGCCGTGTTGATCCCGCACAGCGACAGCATCTCGGGTCTCCCCGCATCTCCGTAGGAGACGTCGAAGCCATCCCTGCGCCCGGCGGCGACTGCCGTGGGGTCCGTATCGAGCGCAATGAACGTCTGCCCGTGCCGGGCCAGCATTTCGGCGACCAGCCGCCCGACCCGTCCGAAGCCAACGATCAGCACGTCACCCGCCCGCGCCTCCGGTTCCGGCAGGGCGAGCGCAGGGCCGGGCACCGCGACGCGCGCCAGCCTCTGGCCCAGCATGGCCATCAGCGGCACGGTGAACATGGAGAGGGTGGCCGAGACCAGCACCCCTTGCGTGAACCCGCGCGCAGCGATCCCCTCCACCATGCCGGTGGTCAGGATGACGAAGGCGAACTCGCCCGCCGGACCCAGCACCAGCGCCGTCTCGATCGCGGCGCGCATCGACAGGCCCCAGGCTCTTGCCAGGCCGAAGATCAGCCCCGCCTTGATCGCTGTCAGCGCCAGGGCCAGGCCGAACACACCGAGCGGATCGGCCGCGACGACATCGAGATCCAGCCCGATGCCGACCCCGACGAAGAAGACCCCCAGCAGCAGGCCCTTGAACGGCTCGATGTTGATCTCGATCTCGCGGCGGTACTCGGTCTCGGCCAGCAGGATTCCGGCGATCAGGGCCCCAAGGCTCATCGACAGGCCCGCGGCCTGCGCCGCCACGCCCGCACCGATGACGACCAGCAGGCACAGGGCGACGAACAGTTCCTGGCCTCCGCCCTCGGTCTTTCGGCGGCTCTTGGCGACCGACCGGAAAAGCGGGCGCAGGCCCAGTCGGCCGATCGCGACGATCAGGGCCAGACCGATAGCGGCCGGGGCCAGGGTCAGCAGGGCGGGCCCCAGGACCGAAGGCGTCATTTCGCCGCCCCCGGCCGCCAGTGCCGCCAGGACTGTCACGGTGATCAGGATCGGGGCCACGGCAAGATCCTGGGCCAGCAGGGCCGAAAACGTGGCCCGCCCGACGACACCCTTCATCCGCCCCCGCTCGGCCATGACCGGCAGGACGACGGCGGTCGACGACAGCGCCAGCCCCATGCCCAGCACGGCCGCCGAGGCCAGCGACTGGCCCATGGCCATGAAGGTGGCGGCCAGCACGACGGTGCAGACCCCGACCTGCATCAGGCCGAACCCGAAGACGAGCCGTCGCATCGCCTTCAGCCGTTCCCATGACAGCTCCAGCCCGATCATGAAAAGCAGGAAGGCGACGCCCAGTTCGGACAGCTGCGACAACTGATCCGCGTCGTCGATGGTCAGCCAGGCCAGCCAGGGGATCAGGGGTGCCAGCCGCCCCAGCCCATCTGGACCCAGCAGCACGCCGGCGGCCAGGAAGCCGAGCACCGGACTGATCTTCCATCGGCTGAACAGAGGCACGACGATGCCCGCCGCCGCCAGGAAGACGACCAGATCCTTGTACTCGCCGCCGCCGTGTCCGCCCGTCATCCGCCCTCCTCACCGATAAGGGTGAGCCTAGACTACCCGCGGCCTCCACGGGCACGGCATTCATTAACTTTTTTTAAGACGACAGGTTGCGACCCGGGCGTAGGGTCTTGCCCAGTCGCCGTCTGCGGCGCTTCTCCGCTTACGGAAAAACCCGGGAAACCCCATGAACAGACTTCTGATCGGTGCCGCTGTCGGCACGCTGCTTCTGCCCGCGTCCACCGTGCTGGCACAGGAGCACATCTGCGTGGACGAAAGCTGCACCGTCATGTCCCTGTTCCAGGACGTCCCGGCCGTCGAGGGCGCGACGGGCTATCAGGGCATCGAGGCACCGAGGTACGGCACCTGGGGCTTCGACACGGCGGGCATGGACACCTCGGTCGCGCCCGGCGACAGCTTCATGCGCTATGCCAACGGTGCGGCGCTGGATCGTCTGGTCATCCCCTCGGACCGCACCAGCTACGGCTCCTTCGCCCTGCTGCGCGAGCTGTCGGACAACCGACTGAAGGTGATGATCGAGGGCCTGGCCGCCCGCACCGATCTGGTCGCCGGCTCCGACGAGCAGAAGATCGCCGACGCCTACCGCTCCTATATGGACACCGACCGGATCGAGCAGCTGGATGCCCAGCCGCTGCAGCCCTACCTGGCAGCGATTCGCGCCGCCGACACGCACGAGACGCTGGCCGCCTACATGGGCGGCACCAACGGCCGACTGGGGTCCGCGATCTTCGGCACCGGCATCACGACCGACCAGAAGGCTCCCGACCGCTACGTCGTCTCGACGGGGCAGGCGGGCATCGGCCTGCCGAACCGCGACTACTATCTGTCGCCGCTCTATGCCGACAAGAAAGTGAAGTATCAGGCCTATGTCGCCCGGATGCTGGAGATGATCGGCTGGGAAAACCCGACCGACACCGCCGCTGCCATCGTCGCGATGGAGACCCGCATCGCCGAGGCCCACTGGACCCCGATCGAGAACCGCAACCGCGACCGGACCTACAACGAATACACCATCCAGCGGCTGGTCGACGAAGCCCCTGGCTTCGACTGGGTCGGCTACTACACCGCCGCCCGGCTGGGCGACGTGCCACGCATCATCGTCCGCCAGGACACGGCCCTGCCCAGGATCGCCGCCATCTATGCGGAAACCCCGGTCGAGACCTTGCAGGCCTGGGAGGCCTTCCACACCGTCGACGAGGCCGCGCCGCGCCTGTCGCGCCGGTTCTCCGATGCCCAGTGGGAGTTCCGTTCTCGTGACCTGTCGGGGCAGCCGGAACAGCGCGCCCGTGAAAAGCGCGGCATCAGCTTCGCCGAAGGCGCGCTGGGCGAGGCCGTCGGCCGCCAGTATGTCGCCGACTACTTCCCGGCCGAATCCAAGGCCAAGATGGAACAGCTGGTCGCCAACCTGCGCCTGGCCCTGGGCCAGCGCATCGACAACCTGACCTGGATGAGCGACGCCACCAAGGCCCAGGCGCACGACAAGCTGGAAAAGTTCACTGTCAAGATCGGCTATCCTGATCGCTGGCGCGACTATTCCGACCTCGAAATCCGCGCCGACGACCTGTTCGGCAATGGCGAGCGGGCCGGACTGTTCCAGTGGAACTACCAGCTGAACCGCCTGAACCAGCCGGTCGACAAGACCGAATGGGGCATGACCCCCCAGACGGTGAATGCCTATTACAACTCCACCAACAACGAGATCGTCTTCCCGGCCGCGATCCTGCAGCCGCCCTTCTTCGATCCCGATGCGGATCCGGCCGTGAACTACGGCGGCATCGGCGGCGTCATCGGTCACGAGATCGGCCACGGCTTCGACGACCAGGGCTCCAAGTCCGACGGCAACGGTGTGCTGCGGAGCTGGTGGACGGCCGAGGACCGGGCGAACTTCGACGCCCTGACCGTGCGTCTGGGTGCCCAGTACGACCAGTACGAGCCTCTGCCGGGCTATCATGTCCAGGGCGGCCTCACGATGGGAGAGAACATCGGCGATGCCGCTGGCACAGCCGTGGGTCTCGAGGCCTATCGCCTGTCGCTGGCCGGGGCCGAGGCCCCCGTCATCGACGGCTTCACGGGCGATCAGCGCTTCTTCCTGGGGTGGGCGCAGGTCTGGCAGTCCAAATCCCGTGACGACGCCCTGAAGCAGCAGGTCGCCACCGACCCGCACAGCCCGGCCGAGTTCCGGGTCATCGGCCCGCTGCGAAACATCGATGCCTGGTACACGGCCTTCGATGTCCAGCCCGGCACCCACTACTATCTGACGCCCACCGAGCGCGTTTACCTCTGGTAGGTTGAAGCGGCGTCTGCCCCATCGCCCCGGCGATGGGGCGGCAAGGCCCGCTGGAAGCCCCGTTTCCGAAACCCTGTCTTAAGACGATTGTGCCATCATGGGATTATGTCAGGGGAATCCGAACGCGTCGCACGACGCCGCATCAGCCAGGAGGAGCTCGACGCGATCTGCGCCCGGCACGACCGGCTGTGGCAGGCGCGGCCCGACGGCGCGCGCGCGATCTTCGCCTGGATGGACCTGTCGGGACTGAACCTGAAGGGCCGCAACCTCGCCGACGCCGACTTTTCTGCCGCCTGCCTGATCGGGGCCGATCTGACCGGCGCACGGCTGGACAACGGGACCTTCTTCGGCGCGGAGATGCAGGACGCGATTTTCGTCGACGCCTCGCTGCGGCGGGCCGATCTGCGCGGGGCCGATCTGCGTGGGGCCAACCTGTCGGGAGCGGACCTGTTCGAGGCCGACCTGCGCGAGGGGGCCGTCGCCCCGGCCGCCAAGGCCGACGGCTTCCGGCTCGTGGAGGTGCAAGCGCGTAGCATCACCCAGGCCCAGGGAGTCAACCTGGTGGGTGCCAATCTGCAGGGAGCCCGGCTGTCCGGCATCGCGGCCCAGTCAGCGGACTTCACCGATGCCATCATGAAGGACTGCAAGCTGGTCCGCGCCAATCTGAAACAGGCCTGCTTCCGGGGGGCCGATCTGGCGGGCGCCGACATGTCGGGCGCGGACCTGACCGGCGCGGACATGCGTGACGCGGTGCTGGTGGGCGTGAATGGGTCGATGTGGCGGACCGACCGGGCCAATATGGAAGGGGCTTTGACCGACAGCCGCTCCGCCGGGGAGCCGGTCGCTCAACTGCCTGCGGCCGAGATGCTGCAGGAACACGCCATCTGGTGCGAGAGTGGTGGAGTCGAGGGACAGCCTTCGGTCTTCGACCATGTCGATCTGCGCGGCCTGGGCTCGATCACCGGCCTGAACTTGACAGCCCTCTCGGCGCGGTGCGCGGTCTTCTACGGCCTGAATATGGAGGGCGTGCAGCTTCAGGGCGCGCATCTGGAAGGGGCCGATCTGCGCTCCACCAATCTGAAGCGCGCCGATCTGCGCGGGGCCCGCCTGAATGGCGCGCGTCTGAACGGGACCGACCTGCGCGAGGCGCAGCTGGGGCCCCTGGTGATCGGGACGGACCGCCTGCTGCCCGCAGACCTGACCGGGGCGACCCTGCGCTCCGCCGATCTGACGGGGGCGGACCTGCGGCGTGCCGTCATGATCGGGGCCGATCTGACGCGGGCCAGCCTGCATGGAGCCCTGATCCGCCATGCCGTCCTGACCGACGCGGTGCTGGCGGGGGTCAGGGGTTACGAACACCAAGTGGAAACGGCATAAACATCATGCTCCAGCCCTGCGCAACGCCGGACAGGGCGGCCCCGCAAAGGACCGCCCCCATCGCTTGCGAAGGCCGGGACCGTCAGGCCGTCTTGCTCTCGATCAGTCCGGTCGAATCCTTCGTCGCGATTTCGATGCGCCGGGGCTTCAGCGCCTCGGGCAGTTCGCGCTTCAGTCCGATGGCCAGCAGGCCGTTGTCGAGCCCCGCCTCTGTCACGACGACATAGTCGGCCAGCTGGAAGCGGCGCTCGAAGTCGCGCTCGGCCAGGCCGCGATGCAGATAGGTCCGCCCGGTCGTATCGTCGTTGGCCGTCTTGCGACCGGTGACGGTCAGCAGGTTTTCCTTGACCTCGATGTTCAGTTCGTCGGGCTTGAAGCCGGCGACGGCGATCTCGATCCGATAGGCGTTCTCGCCTGTCGTCTCGATGTTGTAGGGCGGCCAGCCGGTCTCCTGACCGGTACGCGCGGCGCTTTCCAGCAGGCCCGCCAGACGGTCGAAGCCCACGGCGGAACGATAGAGGGGGGTGAAGTCGATGGTACGCATGTCGATCTCCTGATCATCAGCAAGATGGAACCGGCCCGCGTTTTGCCCGGGTCGGCGGTGGGGATCAGTCCGTCCGGCCCCCGTGGGGCACCGAATGGCCTGCGAGAGCCCGGTGACCGGCACTCTCGAAGAGGAAGGTTGGGATCGCTGCCTGCGACGTCAAGGGGCGGGCGATGGCGTGATCGTCACTTGTTCGACCCCTGCCTCAAACTATGGTGCCGTCTGAAATCCACGCCCACCCGGAGACGCCCATGCGCCGCCTGATCCTGTCCCTCGCCGCTCTCGCCCTTATGGCGGGCTCCGCCGCCGCCCAGACCCCGCCGACGCCGGGTGAGACCGCGGGCCAGCGCGCGGCGCGGCGCGAGGCCATGCAGCCTCCCGTCCTTCAGGAGGATGAACAGCTTCAGGCCGCGATCGGCTCCGGCACCCGTCCCGCCGCGGACGTGGCCCGCGACGCCTTTCGGCATCCCTATGAGACCCTGACCTTCTGGGGCCTGACGCCCGGCATGAACATCGTCGAGATCGAGCCGGGTCGCGGCGGCTGGTGGAGCGCCATCCTGCAGCCCTATGCGGTGGCGACCGGTGGCACCTATATGGCGGTCAATCGACCGCTGGAGAGCATGGGCGTGGCCGACGGCACGGCCGACCTGATCGTGGTGGCGCGCGCCTTCCACAACTGGCAACGATCGAATCCGTCGCGGACCGGCCCCTATCTGGCGGCCTTCTTCAAGGCGCTGAAGCCCGGCGGCATCCTCGCGGTCGAGCAGCACCGCGCCAACGAGGGCCTGAATGCCGCCGTCACCGCCCCCACCGGCTATGTCTCCGAAAGCTACGTCATCCAGGCCGCACAGTCGGCCGGCTTCGTGCTGGAGGGCCGCAGCGAGCTGAACGCCAATCCCGGGGACGATCACGATCATCCCTACGGCGTCTGGAGCCTGCCGCCGAGCCGCGTCAGCGCCCCGCGTCAGGGGGTCGCGACGGATCGCGCCACCCCCCTGACGGAGGCAGAACGCGCGGCGCTCGATGCCATCGGCGAGAGCGACCGCATGACCCTGCGGTTCCGCAAGCCGGGCTGATCGAGCCGGGTTTCGTCCGCGACGCTCAAGGCTTTGACGCGCCTGACGAAGCCCTCTAATCCAGCGGCTTCCGGGACGTTTCGGACCCGGAGGGCGGCAGGACGCGGACAGTTGATGCAGGATCGGAGGACGCCTCGATCATCGGCCGTATCGCGTCGCGCGATGCTGTCCGGCGTGGGTGTCGTCGCCGTCCTGGGTCTGGCCGCCTGCGGCAGAAAGACGGAAACCAAAGCCGATCCCGAAGCCCCGTCCGGCCCCCCCGAAGGGTCGCTGGAATGGGCCGTCGCCGGACCCTGGCGCGCTGCCGACCGATCTCGCGACGCCTGGCGCCATCCGCTGGAGACGCTGCGCTTCTTCGGCCTGCAGCCCGACATGACGGTGGTCGAGTTCTGGCCCGGCAGCGGCTGGTACACCGAAATCCTTGCCCCTTATCTGCACGAGGGCAAGGGTGAATACTATGCCGCCGGGTTCGCGACCGGGCCGGGGGCCGATCCGGCGCAGATCGCCCTGAACGCCAATTTCGAGCGCCGCTTCAGCGGCGACGAGCGTCTGTACGGGCAGATAAAATTCAGCCAGTTCGGCGCCACGACCGGACCTGTCTGCCCGGCAGGCGAAGCGGACATGGCCCTGTTCATGCGCAACATCCACGCCTGGATGGCCGCCGGCATCGCAGAAAAGGCCTTCGCCGACGCCCATGCCGCGCTGCGACCGGGTGGAACCCTGGGCATCGAACAGCACCGCCTGGCCCCGGACCAGGATCAGGACCCGGCCGCCGCCAACGGCTATGTCCAGGAGGCCTTCGTCAAGCAGCTGGCCGCCGAGGCCGGTTTCATCTTCGTGGCTTCGTCCGAGATCAACGCCAACGAGGACGACCCCAAGGATCATCCCTTTGGGGTTGAGACCCTGCCGCCCCGTCTGGCGACCTCTGCCCCCGGCACCCCGCCCGATCCGACGTTCGACAGCGCCAGATACCGCGAGATCGGCGAAAGCGATCGCATGACCTTGAAGTTCAGGAAGCCAGAGTGAACCGCGCCGCCGCCTTTGCCGCCAATGCCCCGCTCATGGGGGTTCCCGGTGCTGCCGCCCCGCCCGGTGGCGAGGGCGACTGGTTCCGCGGGGCCGGCGGCCTGCGCCTGCGCGCTGCCTTCTGGACCCCGTCCGCCCTCGTCGCCCCCCGACCGCGGGGTACGTTCATCCTCAGCCCCGGCCGGACCGAGCCGATCGAGAAATATTTCGAGGTCATCGGCAATTTCCTGGCGCGCGGCTGGTGCGTTCTGGCTCACGACTGGCGCGGCCAGGGTCTGTCCGCCCGCCTGCTGCCCGACCGACTCAAGGGCCACGCCCGGGCGGTCGAGGAATTCCTCGACGACTATTCGCGCCTGCTGGACGCGTTCGAGACGCGGGCCCCCAAGCCGTGGATCGCCGTCGGCCATTCGATGGGTGGTGCCCTGAACCTGCTGAGCCTGCAGGCCGGCGAGAGCCGCTGCGCCGGTGCCATCCTGTCCAGCCCCATGTTGCGCATCAAGACCGGCAAGCGGTCGATGTGGTCGGTCAAGCTGGCGGTGCGCTGGAACGTGCGTCACGGCAAGGCCGGCGACTTCGTGCTGGACGAACCGGACGATCCCTTCGACCACACTTTCGAAAAGGACGCCCTGACGTCCGACGAGGGCCGCTACGAGATGTGGCGACAACAGCTCTATGCCTGCCCGCACCTGGCCGTCGGGGGCCCCACCTGGGGCTGGCTCGCCTTCGGCATCGACGCGGGCGAACGCGCGCTGAAGCCCAAGGCGCTCAAGTCGGTGACAATTCCCTGCACCATCGTCCAGTCGGGCGAGGACGACCGCGTCTGGAAGCAGACCAACCGCTGGGCCGCCAAGCGGCTGGGTCGCGGGCGCTATGTCGAGGTCGCCGGGGCAAAGCACGAGATCATCATGGAGACCGACGACCTCCGCGCCGTCTTCCTGCGTGAGTTCGACGCCATGGCCGATTATGTGTCGCCTGTGAACGACCTGGCCCCCGCGCCGACGGACTGATCGCTACTGCGCGCCCCGGCGGAATGCGACCAGGGCCTGATCGCGCACGCGTGGGTCGCCGACGGCGATGATCCGGCCGTCGCCGCTGACCGGCTCGCCCGCCCAGTTGGTGACCTCGCCGCCCGCCGCCTCGACCACGGGGACCAGGGCCGACCAGTCCCAGACCTTCAGGCCCGTTTCGGCCACCATGTCGATCCGCCCCATGGCCAGCATGGCATAGGCATAGGCGTCGCAGCCGTAGCGGGCCAGGCGTGCAGCCGCCATCACCTGGGTCCAGGCGCCCAGTTCGGGCGCGGTGAAGATTTCCGGCGCAGTCGTGGCGATAACGGCATCGGTCAGCCGCTCGCAGGCCCGCACTTGGATCGGTCGGGTCTGGCCCCGGCGCATAAGCACGGCCCCCGAGGGGCCCCCCAGGAACAGTTCGCCGATGTACGGCTGGGAGATGGCACCGACCCTTGATCGCCCGCAGACCCGGAGTGCAATCAGGGTCGTCCACAGGGGAAGGCCCGCGATGAAGGCCCGCGTGCCGTCGATGGGGTCCAGAATCCAGACGTGTTCCGCGTCCGGTCGGTCCTGGCCATACTCCTCGCCGATGACCCCGTGGTCGGGGTACCGGGCCGCGATCATCGTGCGGATCGCGGCTTCCGCCTCCTTGTCCGCCTGGGTGACCGGATCGAAGGCACCCGGGCCCGCCTTGTTTTCCTCGGCATAGTCGCCGCGAAACAGGGGCAGGGTCACACGGGCGGCCTCGGCGGCCAGTTCGACGGCAAAGGATTCGAATTCGGTCATGGGAAGTGGCGAGTGGCGAGTGGCGAGTGGTGAGTCAAGCTCGACCCTTCACCGTTCGTTGCCCATCTCGTCACTAACCACTCGCCACTCGCCACTCGTCAGGACGCGACCGCATCCCCTTCCGAGTGCAGCGACTTGGCCAGATCCAGCAGACGACGGCGCGGGCGTTCGCCCAGCTGGTAGTAGGCCTGGATAAGGTCGAGGGTTTCCTTGCGCGAAAACATCTCCCCGCCATTGGCGCTGGCGGTCTCCCTGCGTTCCATGGCCTCGGCCAGACCGTCGTAGAAATAGCTGATCGGCGTCTCCAGCGCCTCGGACAACTGCCACAGGCGCGCGGCCGAGATGCGGTTCGCTCCGCATTCATATTTCTGGATCTGCTGGAAGCGGATGCCGACCTGGATGGCCAGTTGCTGCTGGGTCAGCCCCAGCAGGCGACGACGGCGGCGCAGACGGCGCCCCAGGTGAAGATCGATATCGGTGGCCATTGCCCAGTCCCCTTGTTCTAGCGGGCTGTGCCAAAGCGGCACGGCTCGTCCGGGATGCCGCAATCACCATGCCGCCTTCGCGTGACGGGCGAACGACCATGCCGAAGCGGGAGACCACCATTCTACAGTGCGACGCAACCAGCGATGCCGCAGCGCATTATCTCGCCACCTCTGCTTGGAAGGATATGGAACATGGGTCTCGGAATCATCGGCTGGATCGTCATCGGCATCGTGGCCGGCTGGCTGGCCGAAAAAGTCATGGGTCGTAGTCACGGCCTCGTCACCAACCTGATCGTCGGCGTCGTCGGGGCCGTGCTCGGCGGCTGGATCGCCGGCAACCTGCTGGGCATCCCGGTCGGCGGATTCAATCTGGTGACCCTGCTGGTCGCTTTCGGCGGCGCTGTCCTGCTGCTGTTCCTGATGGGTCTGGTCAGGCGTCGCGCCTGATCACCTCCGCCACGATGATCGACGAAAGGGCGGCCCGCACAGGCCGCCCTTTTTGGTGTTCGTTGCGCCCGCTGTGATGACTCTTCAGAGGCGGAACCCCGGGCACCCGCAGCGTCCGCGTCCTAAAGCATTGCCGGAATGACGCGATCCGGCGGCCGGTGGCCGTTCTGGAAGGTCATGACATTGGCGATCACCCGGTCGCCCATGTCCTGACGCGCCTCCAGCGTCGCAGAGCCCAGATGCGGCAGCAGCACCACATGCGGATGCCCCAGCAGGCCCGGGTGGATCGCCGGTTCATGCTCATAGACGTCCAGCCCCACCCCCGCGATCCCGCGCCGCGCCACCGCCTCGGCCAGGGCCGCCTCGTCGATCAGCTCGCCGCGCGCCGTGTTCACCAGGATGGCATGCGGTTGCAGCCGGGCCAGCCGATCGCCGCTCAACAGATGGTGGGTGTCACGGGTCGCCGGACAGTTCAGCGAGATCACATCCATGCGCGACAGCATCTGGTCCAGATCGTCCCAGTAGGTCGCGCCCAGTTCCTCCTCGATCCGGGGGCTGACGGGCTTGCGGTTGTGATAGTGGACCTGCAGTCCGAACGCCCGCGCGCGCCGGGCCAGGGCCTGGCCGATCCGGCCCATGCCGACGATTCCCAGCCGTTTGCCCCACAGCTTACGCCCGCACATCCAGGTCGGGGTCCAGCCCTCGAAGCGCCCCTCGGCCACCACCTGGGCCCCCTCGACGATGCGGCGGCTGACGGCCAGGATCAGGCTCATGGCCAGATCGGCGGTGTCTTCCGTCAGGACGCCGGGGGTGTTGGTGACGATGATCTGGCGGGCGACGGCCGCGTCGATGTCGATGTGATCCACGCCCGCGCCGAAGTTGGCGATCATCTTCAACTGGTCGCCCGCCCCGGCGATCAGGCTGGCGTCGATCTCGTCGGTAATGGTGGGCACCAGGACGTCGGCGCGCTGCACCGCCGCCTCCAGCGCCGCGCGGTCGAAGGGAATGTCCTTCAGGTTCAGCTCGGCGTCGAACAGTTCGCGCATGCGGGTCTCGACCGCGTCGGGCAGTCTTCTGGTTAAGACGACCTTAAGCCGGGCATTGGACATAGGAGCCTTGGGTTTTTCAATGGGCGACCGCGCTGGTTCGCCCGCCTGCGACGGGTCTATACCGGTGTCTAGCAAGTCTCGCGGCCACGTCCAAAGCCTCTCGCGCCGGATCGGGGGCGTTGTGGCCGTCGTGGCCTGTGCCGTCCTGGCCGGTGCGGGCGCGACCATGCCGGACGGACGCCCCACACCGACGGGGCTGGACGTCTCGCGCTGGGTCTCGCTGAAGTCCTCCCCCGTGCGCGCCCGCCAGGGCCCGGGGATGGACTATCGCATCCTGTGGGAATACCGCGCGGCCGGCCTGCCGGTTCAGGTGATCGCCGAAACGCGCGAGTGGCGAAAGATCTGCGATCCGGAACACGGCGTCGCCTGGATCAAGCGAAGCGTCGCCTCCGGCCGACGCGGGGCCTTCAACGCCTCGGATGCCGAGGTCGCGGTTCACGCCGCCCGCAACGCCCGGTCCCCCGTACGCGCCCGTTTCAGCGCCCGCTCTGTCGTCGCCCTGGACGAATGCAAGGACGGCTGGTGCCGCGTCCGGGCGCAAAAGATCAAGGGGTGGCTGCCCGAAGGGTCCGTCTTCGGCACCCAGGCGATGGCCCAGTGCGACGCGCGCCGTGGGGCGGGCGAGGCAGGCTGGCGCGCCGGATAGTCTCCCTCCCCCGAGGGGGAGGAAGAATGCCGTAGCGGTTGAGCCCTCCGTCGCGCTCGTGTAACCCCGGCGCAACACACCGGAGCGGCCGCGCCTTGAACACTTCGCAATACCCGTCGTCCTTCGACCACGCCGCCCTGCTGGCTTCGGGCCGGGGGGCGCTGTTCGGACCGGGCAATGCCCAGCTGCCGGCCCCGCCCATGCTGATGTTTGACCGGATCACCGAAATCAACGGCGATGGTGGCGAGCATGGCAAGGGCTATGTCGAGGCCGAGCTGGATATCCATCCCGACCTCTGGTTTTTCCAGTGCCACTTCATCAATGACCCGGTCATGCCCGGCTGCCTGGGTCTGGACGCCATGTGGCAGCTGGTCGGCTTCTATCTGGGCTGGATCGGCGGACCGGGCCGCGGCCGGGCGCTGGGCGTGGGCGAGGTCAAGTTCACCGGCCAGGTCACGCCGGACATCCGGAAGGTGACCTACAAGATCACGCTCAAGCGGGTCATCAACCGTCGTCTGGTCATGGGAATCGCCGACGGGGTGATGGAAGCCGACGGCGTGCCTATCTATACGGCGACCGACATGCGCGTTGGCCTGTTCCAGGCGGGCGAAAAGCCCGTCGACACCTGAAATCACATATATACCGCGGTCAACGCGGAGCCTTAGGTCAGAGAAGGAAACTGCATGCGGCGTGTCGTCGTCACGGGTCTGGGTATCGTCTCCTCCATCGGCATGGGCCGGGATGAGGTCACGGCGTCGCTGCGGACTGCACGTTCGGGTGTGGTCGCCGCCCCCGATCATATCCAGCATGGCTTCCGCTCCCAGGTCTGGGCCCCGCCGTCGCTGGGCGCCACCGCCGAGGACTGGGCGCCGCTGGTGGACCGCCGCGCCGCGCGCTTCCTCGCCAACGGCACGGCCTGGGGTCACATCGCCTTCGAGGAGGCGCTCAGGGACTCCGGTATGACGCCGGAAGAGATCCGGGACGACCGCATCGGCCTGATCGTGGGCGAAGGCGGGCCCTCGACCCAGGTCATCCTTCAGGCGGCCCAGACCACGATCGAAAAGGGCGCGCCCAAGCGGATCGGACCCTTTGCCGTGCCCAAGGCCATGGCGTCCGGCCCCTCGGCCGTCCTGGCCACCTGGTTCCAGATGCGCGGCATCAACTATTCGATCTCCTCGGCCTGCGCGACCTCGGCCCACTGCATCGGCGCGGCGGCCGAACAGATCCAGTGGGGCAAGCAGGACGTGGTCTTCGCCGGCGGGGTCGAGGACATCGACTGGTCCATGTCCAACATGTTCGACGCCATGGGTGCCATGTCGTCCGACTTCAATGCGACGCCCTCGGTGGCGTCCCGCGCCTATGACGTCGCCCGCGACGGCTTCGTCATCGCCGGCGGCGCCGGCATCGTGGTGCTGGAAGAGTACGAGCGGGCCGTCGCGCGCGGCGCCCGGATCTATGCCGAGGTCGTCGGCTACGGCGCCAATTCCGACGGCTACGACATGGTCGCGCCCTCGGGCGAGGGGGCCGAGCGCTGCATGAAGATCGCCATGGCCCAGGCCGGCGGCCGCAGGATCGACTACCTGAACCCCCACGGCACCTCGACGCCGGTCGGCGACTCCAAGGAGATGGGCGCGGTGCGTAACGTCTTCGGTGCCGACATGCCGCTGATCTCCTCGACCAAATCCCTGACGGGCCACAGCCTCGGCGCCGCCGGGGCTCAGGAGGCGATCTATTCGCTGCTGATGCTCGACAACGGCTTCGCCGCCGAAAGCGCCCATATCGAAAACCTCGACCCGGAGTTCGAGGGGATGCCGATCCTGCGCGAACGCAAGGACGTCGAACTGACGACCGTCATGTCCAACTCCTTCGGCTTCGGCGGCACCAACGGGACGGTGATTTTTTCGAAAGTCTGATGCCTTCCCTCTCCCTGCGGGAGAGGGTTCTCGTTGATCGGCCCCGCTGCCAGGGGGGCAAAGAGGAGACACACCATGGCCACCGAATCCGCCTGGAACATGCCCGCGGGCGAACTCATGAAGGGCAAGAAGGGCCTGATCATGGGGGTGGCCAATGCCAATTCGATCGCCTGGGGCATCGCCTCCCAGCTGGCGGCCCAGGGGGCGGAGCTGGCCTTCACCTATATGGGCGAGGGGCTGGAGCGTCGCGTGCGGCCCCTGGCGGAAAGCGTCGGGGCAAAACTGCTGATCCAGGCCGACGTCACCGATGACGCCTCGATGGACGCGGCCTTCGCGGCGCTGGAGGCCGAGTTCGGCACCATCGACTTCGTCGTCCATTCTGTGGCCTTCGCCAACAAGGATGAGCTGAAGGGCTCCTTCATCGACAATACCAGCCGCGACAGCTTCCTGCTGGCCATGAACATCAGCTGTTTCAGCTTCGTCGATGTGGCGCGGCGGGCGTCGAAGATCATGCCGAACGGCGGGTCGATGGTCACCATGACCTATCTGGGCTCGGAGCGGGCCATCCCGAACTACAACACCATGGGCGTGGCCAAGGCGGCGCTGGAGGCGGCGACCCGCTATATCGCCCGCGACCTGGGCCCGCGCGGGATCCGCGTCAACGCCATCTCGGCCGGTGCCATGCGCACCCTGAGCCTGGCCGGCATCTCGGGCGGCCGGGGCATGATCGCCCAGGGCCGCGCGATGTCGGCAATGAAGGAGGACACCTCGATGGAGGGCGTCGCCGGGGCCGCCCTGTGGCTGTGCTCGGACCTCGGCTTCTCCACCACCGGCGAGGTCATCCACGTCGACGCCGGCTTCCACATGATGGGGCTGGCGGGGGACGAGGAGGGGTGATGCACCGGCGGGTGTGAGCCGTCAGACTTCGTCAGGTTGCCGGACCCGTGGAACCGGGGCCATATCGCGCGTCAGCAATGCGGAGGTGCCGGATGGCCCACAAGTTCGAAATCTACAAGGACAAGGCCGGTGAGTTCCGCGTCCGGTTCAAGTACAATTCCGAGGTGATTTTCTCGACCGAGGGCTATTCCGACAAGTCGGGTGCCAAACGCGCGATCGAGTCGATCAAGAAGCACGTCGGCGACGCAGAGACCGAAGAGGTCTAGTCAGGCTCGCGCTCGCCGATCTCGTTCGGGCGGATGGCCAGCAGCCAGCCGTCCGACAGGTGCAGGTCCGGCGTCGCAGCTTTGGTGAACGGCAGGAACCAGGTCGGCCCGCCCGCGGCGGGTGCGATCTCCAGCATGTCGTCGGCCCCGAAATTCTGCACCGCCTTCACCGTGCCCAGAACGACGCCGTCGGGATCGCGGGCCTCCACCCCGATCAGGTCGGCGAGGTAGAATTCGTCCTCATCCGGGACCGGGAAACGGTCGCGCGGGACGTGGAGCTTGAGGTTCCGCAACGCATCGGCCTCCTCCTTGGTGGCGACCTCCTTCACCCGGCCGACGATGCCGTCCTTCGTCGGGCGGGCCGACAGGACGGTCAGGGCGTGCGACCCGTCGGCGCGCAGCAGGGGCCCATAGGCCGTCAGGGCCCGAGGGTCGGCCGTATAGGCCGTGATCTTGACCTCGCCCTTCACGCCGAAGCCGCCCGCGACATGGCCGACAAGGATGAGTTTGGCCGTCATCGTCCCCTCTCCCGGAGGGAGAGGGCTTGAGCGCCCGAGAGCGCAGCGATCGGACTCGCGCGAAAGGGTGAGGGGTTAAGGTGGGGGCCGGTCAGACCGTAACCCCTCACCCGACCGCGCAAGGACGACGGGCTGAGCCCGCCGTGCGAGGTCTCCCTCTCCCGCCGGGAGAGGGAGATCACGCTTAGGCCTCGGTCTTTTCTTCTTCGATGGCTTCAGCAGCCGGAGCCTCTTCAGTGGCCGGGGCCTCCTCGGCCGGAGCGGCTTCGGCCGCAGCCTCGGCAGGAGCCTCTTCAGCGGCGGCTTCCTCGACAGGGGCCTCTTCGACCGGCGGCGCGTTCCTGGCGGCTTCGGCGGCCGCGGCCGCTTCTTCCCTGGCGCGTTCGGCGGCTTCGGCAGCCTCGATCTTGGCAGCGGCTTCGGCCTCGGCCCGGTCGGCCTCGCGCTGGGCGCGTTCGGCCGAGCGTTCCTGGGCCTTCTTGCCCGGGGTGCCCTTGTTCGGGTTGTTGCCCTGGGTCCACTTGACCTTGCCGGCCAGGGCTTCGTCCTGGCTCAGGAAGCGGGCGACGCGGTCGGTCGGCTGGGCACCCTTGCCGAGCCATTCCGAGATGCGCTCGGCCTTGAGGGTCACGCGGGGCTTGTCGCCGTCCTTGGGCAGCATCGGGTTATAGGTGCCGACGCGCTCCAGGAACTTGCCGTCGCGCGGCGAATGCGAGTCCGCGACGACGATATAGTAGTAGGGGCGCTTCTTGGTGCCGCCACGGGCCAGACGAATCTTCAGCATGTCAGTCTTCTTTCAGGGAGATCAGTTGGGTTTCTTGGGAAGGCCGGGCAGGCCCGGAAGGCCCCCCGGCAGTGATCCGCCGCCCAGGCCGGAAAGCCGGTCCTGAAGGGCCTTGATTTCGTCTTCGGATGGCTCGGGCATCCGCCCGCCGCCGAGGGATTTGAGGCGTGAGAGGTCGGGGCCGCCCATGCCCGGGATGCCGCCGCCCATACCCCCGCCGCCGCCGGGCATTCCGGGCATGCCGCCCATCATGGCCGCCATCTTCTGCAGATTGCCGCGTCCGCCCCTGGACAGGGACTTGACCATATCGGCCATCTGGCGGTGCTGTTTCAGCAGGCGATTGATGTCCTGGACCTCGACACCGGCCCCGGCCGCGACGCGCTTCTTGCGGCTGGCGTTCAGCAGGTCGGGCTTCCTGCGCTCGGCCCTGGTCATCGAACTGATGATGGCTTCCTGGCGCAGGATCATCCGGTCGTCGATGTTCTGCTCGGCCATCTGGGCCTTCATTTTGGCCACGCCGGGCAGCATGCCCATGATGCCCTGAAGGCCGCCCATCTTCTTCATCTGCTGCAGCTGGGCCGCCAGGTCGTTCAGGTCGAACTGTCCCTTGGCCAGCTTTTTGGCCATGGCCTCGGCCTTGGCCTGGTCCAGCTCCGTGGCGGCCTTCTCGACCAGGGCGACGATGTCCCCCTGACCCAGGATCCGGCCGGCGACGCGGCGGGCGTCGAACACCTCCAGGGCGTCGACCTTCTCGCCCGAGCCCATGTATTTGATCGGCAGGCCGGTGACCGCCCGCATCGACAGCATGGCCCCGCCGCGCCCGTCGCCGTCGGCGCGGGTCAGGATCAGGCCGGTCAGGGGCAGGCGCTCGTGGAAGGCCCTGGCGGTGCGCACCGCATCCTGGCCGGTCAGGCTGTCGGCGACCAGCAGGGTCTCGACCGGACTGGCGATGGCGGCGACCTCGGCCACCTCGTTCATCAGGCCTTCGTCGAGGGTGATCCGCCCGGCGGTGTCGAGGATCAGGACGTCGAAGCCCTGAAGCTTCGCCGAGGTCAGGGCGCGGCGGGTGATCTGAACCGCGCTCTCGCCCGCCACGATCGGCAGGACGGCGACCTCGATCTGGGTCCCGAGCTGGGCCAGCTGTTCCATGGCCGCCGGACGCCGCGTGTCCAGCGAGGCCATCATGACCTTCTTGCGATCGAACCTCGTCAGCCGCAGCGCCAGCTTGGCGGATGTGGTGGTCTTCCCCGACCCCTGCAGGCCGGCCATCAGCAGGACGGCGGGCGGGGCGGCGTTCAGGTTGAGCGGGGTCGGCTCCTCCCCGCCCAGCATCTCGACCAGGCCGTCATAGACGATCTTGATGACCTGATCGGCGGGGCGGACCGAGCGGATGACCTCCTCGCCCGTGGCCTTTTCGGTGGCGAAGGCGATGAAGTCCTTGACCACCGGCAGGGCGACGTCGGCCTCCAGCAGGGCCACGCGCACCTCGCGCATCGCCTCGGAGACGTCCTTTTCGGACAGGGCGCCGCGGCCGGTGATCCGGTCGAAAACGCCTGTCAGTCGCTCGTTCAGAGCCTCGAACATACACACCTCAACACCCGTTTTCGCTTCAGGTCACGGCGACCTGAATCCAGCAAACGGGCACCTGACCGGCGCGGGTGACGCGGCTCCATACGACAACGGCCCCTGGCGACGATCACGTCGGCAGGGGGTTCTCGCCATCCTCGTCCGGTCGAAACCGGGGTCGTGATGGTGGAGACGCGAGGTTCACTTGCGCCGGAAGCGCGGGCTTATGCGGGAAAAGGTGTGGTTTGTCGACTCCGGCGGTGCGACGCACTTTCCGTTTCAGCGTCTGCGTTTGGGATGGCTCGCCGGCAATCCCCTGATACGGTTCCGCTCCAGCCTCCCCGCTGCCCGAGATGACCATGCCCGCTTCCGCCGAACCCGTCGCCGACGATCGCCTGCGCGAGGAGGTTCGTCTGCTCGGCGGACTGCTGGGCGAGGTGATCCGCGACGAGGGGGGACAGGACCTCTACGACCGGATCGAGGCGGTGCGGGTGGCCTCGGTCGGCTATCACCGGCATGCGGGCGCGCGGGGCTCGGCGGAGCTGGAGCGGCTGCTGTCGGATCTGTCGCTGGATGATGCGGTGGGGCTGGCCCACGGGTTCGCGGTCTTCTCCCTGCTGGCCAATGTGGCCGAGGACCGGGCCGGCAAGCGCCGCGCCCGCAGCCAGACGGCCGAGGGGGCGCGGCCCGATACGCCCGAGGGGGCGCTGGCGCGGCTGGCCCGGGCCGGTCGCTCGGTCGAGGACGCGCGGGTCCTGCTGTCGGAGGCCCTGATCTCGCCGGTCCTGACCGCCCACCCCTCGGAGGTGCGCAGGAAGAGCGTCATCGACCGGATCGCCACCGTCTCCGACCTGCTGGATGCCTGCGACCGCCACGACCTGTCGTGCGCGCCCGATGTCCTGATTTCGGGCCTGCGTCGACAGACGGTGATCCTGTGGGCGACACGGCTGGTGCGGACGACCGGCCTGGTGGTGCAGGACGAGATCGACACGGTGGTGTCCTTCCTCGAACGCGTCTTCCTGAAGGTCGCGCCGGAACAGTTGATCGACTGGCGCAGGCGCCTGAAGGCACCGGACCTGAAGCCCTTTATCCGCATCGGGGCCTGGGTCGGCGGGGACCGGGACGGCAATCTCAATGTCGACGCTGCGGCTCTGCGCGCCGCCTTCGCCACACCGGCCAAGGCGGTGCTGCGCCACTATCTGGAGGCGGTGAACACCCTGGGGGCCGAGCTCAGCCTGTCCGGCTCGCTCGCCACCATCAGTCCGGCGCTGCAGACGCTGGCGGCCGGGTCCGGAGACGATTCGCCCCACCGCGCCGACGAACCCTATCGCCGCGCCCTGAGCCAGATCTATGCCCGGCTGTCGGCGACCCATCCGATCCTGACCGGAGAGGCCGCGCCCCGCCCCGCGCTGTTCAACGCGCCCCCCTATGCCGGCCCTGACGCGTTCCGGGACGAACTGGCGGTCCTGCAGGACAGTCTGGTGGCCAGCCACGGCGCGGTCTTCGCCGACGACGGCCTGTCGCGCCTGATCGCCACGGTCGATGTTTTCGGATTTCACATGGCGACGCTCGATCTGCGCCAGAATTCAGACGTCCATGCGCGAGTCGTTTCCCATCTTCTGCGCGTGGCCGGGGTCTGCCCCGACTATGCCGCGCTGGATGAGGAGAGCCGCATCGCCCTGCTGTCGGCCGAGCTGGCCGCGCCGCGCCTGCTGTTCAGCCCCTATGAGGCCTACGACCCCGAGGTTCTGAAGGAACGCGCCATCCTGCAGGCGGCGGCGGGGGCGCTGCGCACCTTCGGACCCCAGGCGATCCGCACCCATATCGTGTCCAAGACCGACGCGGCCTCCGACCTGCTGGAGGTCTATCTGCTGCTGAAGGAAGTCGGCCTGTTTCGCCACGACGACCCGGCCGCCTGCCCGATCCAGGCCGCGCCCCTGTTCGAGACCATTGACGACCTGCGCGCCGCCCGCCCGACCCTGACCCGCCTGCTACAGGAACCTTCGGCCCTCGCCGTGGCCCGGGCGCGCGGCGTGCAGGAGGTGATGATCGGCTATTCGGATTCCAACAAGGACGGGTCCTATCTGACCTCGACCTGGGAACTGCACGAGGCGTCGCGGGCGCTGCTCGGCGTGACCCGGACGGTCGGCGTCCGGCTGCAGCTGTTCCACGGGCGCGGCGGGGCCGTGGGCCGGGGCGGCGGGTCCAGCTTCGCGGGCGTCATCTCCCAACCCACGGGCACGGTCGCGGGCCGGATCCGCATCACCGAACAGGGCGAGGTGATCGCCAACAAATACGGCGAGCCCGACGTGGCGCGGCGAAACCTCGACGCCCTGACGGCCGGGACCCTGATCGCCTCGCTCGCCCCGCCGCCGGACGAGGCGATGACCGCGAAACACGGGGCGACGGCCTCGGCCCTGTCGGTGGCCTCGATGGCCGCCTACCGGGCGCTGGTCTATGAGACGCCGGGCTTCGTCGACTATTTCCGCGCCGCCACCCCGATCAACGAGATCGCCGAGCTGAAGATCGGTTCAAGGCCCACGTCGCGGACCGCCTCCACCGCCATCGAGGACCTGCGCGCCATTCCCTGGGTGCTCAGCTGGAGCCAGAGCCGCGTCATGCTGCCCGGCTGGTTCGGCTTCGGCTCGGCCGTGCAGGGCCGGGACATGGCAGAGCTGCGCGCCATGGCGGCCGACTGGCCCTTTTTTCGCACCCTGCTCCAGAACATGGAGATGATCATGGCCAAGTCCGACATGACCATCGCCCGCCGCTATGCCGGACTGGTTCCGGACCCGGCGCTGGCGGCTTCGATCTTCGGGGCGCTGAGGGCCGAATGGGACCGGACGCGTGATGCGGTCCTGGCCATCAGCGGACAGACGGAGCTTCTGGGCGGACAGCCCGAGCTCGACCGTCTGATCCGTCTGCGGATGCCCTATGTCGAGCCGCTGAACCACGTCCAGATCGAGCTGATCCGCCGGCGGCGCTCGGGCGACGACGACCCCCGCGTGCGTGAAGGCATCCTGCTGACCATCAACGGTGTGGCGGCCGGTCTGCGCAACAGCGGCTGAGGCAAGGGTTCAGGCAGGGCGCCTCGCCCGCAGCGCCTGGACGATCGTGCCGTCATCCAGCCAGTCGAGGTCGCCACCGACGGGCACGCCGCGCGCCAGCGACGTGACCTCGACCCCGTCGCCCGCGACCCGCTCGGCCAGATAGTGGGCGGTGGTCTGCCCATCGACCGTGGCGGGCAGGGCCAGCACGACCTCGCGCACCTCGCCGCCCTTCACCCGCCCGACCAGTTCGGCGACCCGAAGCGCATCGGGGCCGACACCGTCCAGCGCCGACAGCAGCCCGCCCAGCACATGGTATTTGCCGCGGAAGGCGCCCGACCGCTCCATGGCCCACAGCGACCCGGCCTCCTCGACCACGCAGATCAGGCCGTTGTCGCGCGATCCGTCCGAACAGATGGAGCAGGGATCGCGGGTGTCGGGCGTACCGCAGATCGAGCAGGACACGACCCTGGCCGCCGTCTCGGCCAGGGATGCGGCCAGAGGCTCCAGCAGCTGCTCGCGCTTCTTCAGCAGGGCCAGGGCCGCGCGTCGGGCCGAGCGGGGACCCAGCCCCGGCAGCCTGGCCAGGAGCGCGATCAGCCGCTCGATCTCGGGTCCCGCCGATGCCGCCAAGTCAGAAAAGCTTGGGCATGCCGGGGATGTTCATGCCCGCCAAGGGGCCAGCCGCCTCGCGCATCAGATCGGTATTGACGGCGTCCAGCCTGCGCTTGGCATCGGCATGGGCGGCGACGATCAGGTCGGCGAGGATCTCGGTCTCGCCCGGCACCATCAGACTGTCGTCGATCTTCACACCGGTGACCTCGCCCGCGCCCTTCAGCGCGATCGTCACCAGACCGCCGCCCGAGGTGCCCTCGGCGGTGGTTTCGGCCATTTTCGCCTGGGCGTCCTGCAGCTTCTGCTGCATCGCCTGGGCCTGCTGCATCAGTTGGTTCAGGTCTTTCATGGTCACAGGATAGGCCGGGACGCGACGTCGCGACAGGGGGGAAGGACCGCGATGCTGTGATTTGCCCGCTTGCACCGACGAACCGGGTGCCTATTTTCGCAACTGCATTCGTTGCTATTTGCCCCCGGGACCAAACTCGATGACCTATGATCCTTCCACCCGCGATGTAGCGCTGGACGATACCGCCCTGGCCCAGTTGTTCTCCCAAGCCCGGACGCGCAACGACTTCAGCGACCGGCCGGTCCCGGAGGCGCTGCTCCGCCGCCTGTACGATCTGACGAGGTTCGGACCGACCGCCGTCAACTCCACCCCGGCGCGGTTCCTGTTCCTGACGTCGGTCGAGGCGCGCCAGCGGCTCGCGCCCTTCATGAGCGGCAACAACCGCGAAAAGACCCTGAAAGCGCCGGTCAATGTCATCATCGGCATGGACACCCGGTTCCATGAGACACTGCCCAGACTGTTTCCCCATGCGCCCGGTGCCAGGGACTGGTTCGCCGATGAGGCGGCGCGCAGGGAATCGGCCTTCCGGAATTCTTCGCTTCAGGGCGGCTATTTCATGATCGCCGCCCGGGCCCTGGGTCTGGACGTCGGTCCGATGTCGGGCTTCGACGCGGCGGGGGTCAAGGCCGCCTTCTTCGCCGGCACCGGCGTGGAGCCGAACTTCATCCTCAATCTGGGCTATGGCACCGACGAGAACCTGTTCCCCCGTTCGCCGCGCCTGGACTTCGAGGAGGCGGCGCAGATCCTGTAGGGCCCTATTCGTCCTCGTCCCCGTCGTCGGGAATGCTCGGCATCTCGACGGCGGGAGCCAGGGTCTTGATCTCGCCGACGACGGCGCCGGGGAAGGCCTCCATCACCGCGCGGACGAAGGGATCGGCCTCGACCTCGGCGCGCAAGGCGACGGTGGCCTTCCTTTCCTGTTCGATCAGGGTCTCGCCGCCGCCCTGGCCGTTGGCGACCACGAACCACTGGCGGCCGGTCCAGTCCTTGAGCCGCGACGACAGGCGGGTGGCGAGGTTGGCCGGGGCCCCGTCGACGGGTTCGTAGGTCAGGGCACCCGGCTTGAACGACACGGGACGCACATAGCGCTGCACATCCATCTGCAGGGCGATCTCGCGCTTCTCGCCGATCAGCGCGACCACGGCCTCGAAGGTCTGCGGGTCCGGCAGGGCGGGCTGGGCGGCCGCTCTCGGAGCCATTTGAGCCGAGGCACCGCCGCCGCCGCGCGGTCCACCGGTGCCGGTGCCGCCACCCGGCCCGCCCGACAGGGGCTCGCCCGACTGAAGCCGCTTCAGCGCCTCCTCCGGCCCGGGCAGGTCGGCGGCATAGGCCAGGCGCACGATGGCCATCTCGACCGCATCGGCGGGGCTGGGCGCGCGGCGAACCTCGTCCAGCGCCTTGAGCAGCATCGACCAGGTCCGCGACAGCGTCCCGGCCGAGACCTGGGCGCCCATCGCGGCCAGTCGCTGGGCCTGGTCGTTGGGGAGCCGGGTCGCATTCGGCCCCAGCATCTTCGCGACCGAGGCCGCGTGGCAATGCTCCAGCAGGTCGTTGGTCACCTGCACGGGGTCCGCGCCGAAGCCATAGAGCGTGCGGAAGGTCTCCAGCGCCTCGGGTGTCCGCCCGGCCATGATCTGTTCGAACAGGGCGATGGTCTGGCTGCGGTCGGCCAGCCCCAGCATGTCGCGGACCGTGTCGGTGGCGACCGTCTCGCCGCGCTCGCCCTGAACCAGCGCCTGGTCCAGCAGGGACAGGCCGTCGCGCACCGAACCCTCGGCGGCGCGTGCGATCAGGGCCAGGGCGTCGTCCTCGACCTTCATACCCTCCCGGGTGGCGATCCGGCCGAGGTGCTCGACGAGGATTTCCGGCTCGACGCGACGCAGGTCGAACCGCTGGCAGCGGGACAGGATGGTCACCGGCACCTTGCGGATCTCGGTGGTGGCGAAGATGAATTTGGCGTGGGGTGGCGGCTCTTCGAGCGTCTTCAGCAAGGCGTTGAAGGCCTGGTTCGACAGCATGTGCACTTCGTCGAGCACATAGACCTTGTAGCGGGCCTCGACCGGCGCATAGCGGACAGATTCCAGAATGTCGCGGATGTCGTTGACGCCCGTGTGGCTGGCGGCGTCCAGCTCCATCACGTCCATGTGCTGGCCGGCCATGATCGCGGCGTCGTGACGACCGTGGGCGGTCAGCTCCAGCGAGGGCCGGTCGATAACCTCGGTCTCGTTGTTCAGGGCACGGGCCAGCAGGCGGGCCGTGGTCGTCTTGCCGACGCCCCGGACACCGGTCAGCATGAAGGCGTGGGCGATCCGGCCGGTGGCGAAGGCATTGGTCAGGGTGCGCACCATCGCCTCCTGACCGATCAGGTCCTCGAAGGTGCGCGGCCGGTATTTGCGGGCCAGGACGGTGTAGGCCTCGCCATCGTTCCGGTGCGCGTCGTCGGCGACCGAAACGGGCGGGACGGCGGCGGGTGCGACAGTCGGCCCGGCCGCCGGCGCGCCGAACATGTCGTCGGTGTTCTCGTCGCGCTCATGCTTTTCGGATTCCGGGGCGTCATCCTCCGCCCAGGGGGGATCGCCGGAATCAAGGTCGACGTCGGTCATCCACAATCTCTAGCGCGGCGCTCGATTTGGGTCAGTGTGAATCTGACTCCTTGCCCATGTTCGGCCAGGGAACGACCAACAAGGCTGAAACTGCCGAGATCTGGGCGTTGGCTGCCAGGTTCCACGCCCGATCGCCCACTTGAAGCCTGGGCGCAGATCATGATTCCGATGCGCTCCGGTCGCGCCGCAGCCGGTGATGAACAGGCTGTTCCGGCTGTCAGATGATCTATGGGCGGCAGTCGAGCCGAAGCTGCCCGGGAACACGGCAGGTGCCCGACGCGGTCGAACCTGTAGACCCTGCGGCGAACGGCGGGGCCGGAGCGATGCCGCGCTGCCGACACCCACCGCGCGATGCTCAGGTCGCCGCCTGAAGCCTGCCTCCGCTGGCCGTGGCGACGATCTGACCGCCGAGCGGACGTGAGAGGCGATCAATCCGGTGCAGGATCGCGGCCATCTCCAGCGGGGCCGCCAGGCCTGGAAAGCCACGGCTTGCGAGGTCATCGTGACCTCCCAGCCCGGTCTCGTTCATGGTGATCGCGTCCAGCCCTGTCTCAAGCCGACCGTCGGCATGGCGCGTCACACAGGCCATGACGCTGGTCCAGGCCTCGGGTGGATAGCTGCCGGCGACCTTCTCGGTCTGGAAGATGAAGTTTCCGAGACCATAGAGAAGCGGCTTTCCGCGATAGAGGCCCATGCCCTGAGGCAGCGGCGAACCGTGCCCCGCGAAGACATCGCAGCCAGCATCGACACAGCGTCGGGCGAAGGCCTGCTGCCAAGCCGGAACCAGGGCGTTGTCCGGTTCCCAGTCGTGGTTGTGGTGACAGGCGATCACCAGGTCGGCCGAGGCGGAGGCCTTCCGGATCGCGTCCAGTATCCGCGCTTCGTCTCCGGCATGGGGCGTTCCGTCGGCGTTGCGGCGCAACTCGTTGACTCCGGGCCGGGCCTCGGTCGCCATTCCGCCTTCGCGGACCTTTCCAGTGGCAAAGCCGACGACCGCCACGCGACCCGCCGGCGTTGCCAGAAAGGCGGGGGCGGACGCCTCGGCTATGTCGACACCGCTCCCCGAGCTGGACAGACCGGCCGCGCGTATTGCCGCCAGAGTGTCGAGTATGCCGCCGCTGCCCAGGTCGAATGCATGATTGTTCGCCGTGGTCAGCAGGCCGATATCGACCGACTTGAGCGCCTCCAGGATTTCAGGTCCGGCGGCGTGGAGCGTCAGCAACTCGCGCGTCGGCGCGCCGGCACGTGAGCCCCGGATCACGGTCTCCAGGTTGGTGAAAACGGCGTGGGCCCCGGTCAGGCGCGCGGCGATGGCGGGGCGTCCTGGCCATTGCTCGGGAGACGGCGCGTGTTCGATCAAGGCCTGGCCCAGGAGAGCGACCTTTAGCGGTGCGCTCCCTCGCGGAAGACTGGCGCAGGCGGTCAGACCCGTCAGGGCGACTCCGCCGATCATCAGACTTCGCCTGTCCAGCACCATGTCTCGCCCGCCCGTTCGGGCAGACCATACCTGTATCTATCACAGCAAGCCCAGACCATGCATATGACGCATGAGCCGATACGGTGAAGCCATGCCGTTGCAGCTTCGTGACGGGCCCTGTCAGTGTGCGCAGGGGGAGCCGAAGCACGCAGTCGTCTTCGGCAAGAAATTTGGGGATCCGAGCCATGAAGACCTTTCGCATCAAGACACTGTGCCTTTCGGGCAGCGCCGTCGCCGCCCTGTCGATCGGAATGCTGGCGCTGCCGACGACCGGCATGGCTCAGACGACGCCCGAGCCTGACACAGTTGTCGACGAGATCATCGTCACCGGTTCGCGCATCCAGCGCCGTGACGCGGACTCGGTCGGGCCGCTGCTGACCCTGACGGCTGAGGACATCCGCAACTCCGGGGCGGTCTCGGTCGGCGACCTGCTGCAACGCCTGCCGTCTGCGGGCGTCAGCCTGAACAGCAACGGCACACAGGGCACATCCTATGGGGCCTCCTCGATCAACCTGCGCTACCTCGGCGGGGCGGAAGGCAGCGGCAACCGGGTGCTGGTCCTGGTGGACGGACATCGCTGGGTCGATGGCGTGGGCCAGCGGGGCTTTCGCGACTTCGTCGATCTGAACACCGTCCCGCTGGGGATGATCGAAGGTATCGAAGTGCTGAAGGATGGGGCCTCGGCCATCTACGGTGCCGACGCCATCGCGGGCGTGGTGAACGTCCAGACCATCAGGGATTTCGACGGCGTCCGCCTGTCGGCCCGGACCGGCATCACCTCCGAAGGTGACGGACAGCAGTATTCTGCCACAGCGAATTTCGGCCGCCGGTTCGAGAACAGCTCGGTGGTCCTGTCGGCCAGCTATGCGCGCGAGGACGCGATCCTGACGTCAGACCGCGACCTGACGACGCTCAGCCTGGTGCCGTTGATGGCTCCCGGGACCAGCCCACGCGGCCTGTTCATCCTGCCGGGCCTGTCGAACAACGCCTATTTCGGGACCGCGACCGGGTTCGCCGCCTCCGCCACGCCCGTGACGGCCCTTGCGCTCGGCGGCTATGGCGCGGGCAATCTGGCCGACAACAGCTTCCGCACCGCCGTCCTGCCCGACGACTTCTACAACACCCAGGCCCAGGGCATTTATTCGGCAGGCCCCAGCGAGCGGTATGGCGTCTATGGGCGTTTCCGGGCGCAGTTGTCTGACAAAGTCTCCTTCCACCTCGAAGGGCTCTACAACCGTCGTCAGTCGAACCAGCTGTTCTCGCCCGTGCTGCTGGACATCGGCGGCACAGCCGGGACGATCCGGGGCTATTCCCTCGCCAACAACCATCCGTTCAATCCGTTCGGAACCGCCAATGGCGTGCCGGTCGCCAACGCCCTGACCTTCGCCGCCACCCAGGCGTGGCGGGTCCGCAAGGTGCTGACCGACGTGGGCAATCGCGACAACATCCAGGATGTCGAGACCTACCGCATCGCTGCCGGAGCCGAGGGCACGTTCAACGCCGTGGGTCGTGAATGGTCATGGGATGTCTTTGGCAGCTGGTCCAAGAACGAGATTCACTCCTCTGCGCTGAACGGCGTGAACTACGAGAATCTGTTCCAGGGCCTGGGCAATCCGGCCAACTGCCTTGCTTCGGCGGGTTGCGTGCCGATCAATCTGTTCGCGCCGATGACAGCCGAAATGGCCAGTTACATCCGGTTCACGACGCGGGAGTACAACTCCACCGAACTGTTCGACCTGACCTACAACATTACCGGCGACCTGTTCGAGCTTCCGGCCGGTCCGCTGTCGATCGCGGCGGGCTACGAGTACCGCCAGAACAAGGCCACCGACCGGCCCGACGTCTATGCCAACTCGACACCCGTCCTGTTGTCGAATCTCTACACGACGACCACCGCCCAGACCCGGGTGCCGACCGTCGGCGAGTACGCCCTGCACGAGGGCTACCTGGAGCTGGCCATCCCCGTGTTGGCGGACATGCCTCTGGCCCACCGCCTCGATGTCAGCCTGGCCGCGCGCTACTCCAACTACGACACCGTCGGCGACGCCACGACGATCAAGGCGGGTGTGGGCTGGCGACCGGTCGAGGACCTGCTGATCCGCGGCACCTACTCGCAGGGCTTCCGGGCCCCCTCGATCCTTGAACTGTTCCAGGGCGGTCGCGAGGTCAACATCCAGGCGATCGACCCGTGCAACGGAGGGGCCGCCGCACGTCCCACCCTGCCGGGCTGTGCCGGCATTCCGTCCAGCTACAACCAGGCCAACTTCAATCTTAACGGCCTGATCCCGGGAACCACATCGGGCAATACCCAGCTCGAGCCCGAAACAGCCGATACCTTCAGCGCCGGGTTCGCCTTCCAGCCGGATGCCATTCCGGGGCTGACGCTGACGGCCGACTGGTATGATATCAAGATCAATGATGCGATCGCCTCCCAGGCTCCGGCCCAGATCCTTGGGCTCTGCGCGGCCCGCGCCGGTGTCTTCTGCGATCTTGTCACCCGCGATCCCGTGACGGGTGCTGTGACGCGCCTGATCCAGGGCTCGCAAAACCTCTCCGAGATACGCACATCCGGAATTGACGCCACCGTCCGCTATGAGTTCGAGACCGGTATCGGACGGTTCGCTGCCGTGCTGGACACCTCTTATCTGGACGAGTTCACCACGGTCAGCCCGAATCCGGCTGGTGGGCCCGAGATCGTCGATGAACGGGCCGGCAAGGGCGACCGCGCCCGCTCGACCTATCCGCACTGGAAGGGCCAGAGCTCGCTGCGCTGGAGCGACGGCCCGTGGATGGCGCTATGGAGAGGCCGCTATATCGGCGAGAGCACCGACATTGCGAACACGGTCAAGGACGACAAAACCGACGCCATCTTCTACCAGGATCTGGAAGGCAGCTATTCGTTCGACCGGCACGACGCCACGGTCACGATCGGGGTCAGCAACCTGTTCGACGAACAGCCACCGGCGTCCTACGCCAACGCTCCCATCAACTACGACATCTATACCTATGATGCCCGTGGTCGCAGCGCCTACATTCGTGTCGGACTTCAGTTCTAGGGTTCAGTCGACACCATGACGGACGTCGCCGACCCCGGCCCCGGTGCGGGCCCCGGCCCCTCGCGCAAGCGAGGGGGGTGGCTTGACCGGATCGAGCGGCTGGGCAACGCCCTGCCCGATCCGGTCTTCATCCTCGTCGGCTGCATTATGGTGCTGGTCGCCGTATCGGCTCTGGCGGCCGAGGCCGGCTGGAGTGCGATCAACCCGATAACCGGCGAGCGTCTGGCAGCGGCCAGCCTGGTGTCGGGCGAGAATGTCACCCGCCTTCTGGTGGACATGCCCGAGACCCTGACACGGTTCCCCCCGCTGGGGCTCGTGCTGACGGTCATGCTGGGAGCGGCGGTGGCCGAGCGATCGGGCCTGTTCGCGGCATTGCTGGGCGGCGGCGTGCGGCGGCTACCCACCCGGTTCCTGACGCCCGCGGTCTTCATCATCGGCCTGTTCTCGCATCATGCAGCGGACGCGGCCTATGTCGTTCTGATCCCGTTGACGGCCCTGATCTTCGCCAAGGCTGGTCGCCATCCCATCGCCGGCGTGGCTATCGCCTATGCGGGCATCTCCGGAGCCTTCGCGGGCAATGTCATCCCGGGGCAGTTCGACCTCCTGATGCTGGGCATCACCGGCCCGGCGGCCCAGTTGATCGACCCGACATACGGCGTCAATCCGCTGGGGAACTGGTGGTTTACCCTCGCGATCGGCGTGCTGTTCACACCCATCGCCTGGTTCGTCACGGATCGCATCATCGAGCCCCGCCTGGGGCGCTGGTCGGGACAGATGCCCGACGGCGTCGAAGAGGCTGACGGGCTGGGCGTGCTCGCGCCGGCGCAACGCCGGGGGCTGATGTGGGCGGGACTGGTGGCGCTGACCGTCGTCGCGGTCTTCGCGGCCCTGACCCTGTGGCCCGGGGGCGGGCCGCTGATCGACACGACCGCCGAGGGGCCAAAGCGCCTGGCCCCCTTCTACGGTGCCCTGGTCGCCGCCTTCATGATCCTGTTTCTGGGGTGTGGCTGGGCCTATGGGGCGGTCTCGGGCACGATCACGTCTCATCGGACCCTCGTAAGGATGATGGCCGACGGAATGCGGGACGTCGCGCCCTATATCGTCCTGGCCTTCTTCGCGGCTCACTTCGTCGCCATGTTCGCCTGGTCGAACCTGGGGCCCGTCCTGGCGGTCACGGGCGCCGATGCGTTGAAGGGTCTGGACCTGCCCCGGCCGCTGCTGCTGGTGTCGCTGCTGGGAATGTCGTCCGGGCTTGATCTCGTCATCGGGTCCGCGTCGGCCAAATGGAGCGCCATGGCGCCGGTCGTGGTGCCGATGCTGATGCTGCTGGGCGTGTCGCCGGAGATGACCACGGCCGCCTACCGGATGGGCGATTCCATCTTCAACATCGTCACGCCGCTGGCCAGCAACTTCCCCCTCGTGCTCATAATCAGCCAGCGGTGGAAGCCCGATTTCGGCATCGGTTCAATGATCGCCCTGATGCTGCCCTACAGCATCGCCTTCGGTCTGGCGGGGATTGCGCTGGTCACCGTCTGGGTCTCCTTCGCCCTTCCGGTCGGGCCGGGAGCCCCGGCGACCTATACGCCGCCTGCCGCCGTCGTTCAGACGTCATGACGGTCGTCGACGTCATCGCCCCGCCCGAGGTCGCCCTGCCCGAGGTCGCCGTGGTCGTGATCCGCGACGTCATGGTGCCCATGCGCGACGGGGTCAGGCTGGCCACGGACGTCTATCTGCCAGCGGACACGCTCCGGCCTCGCAGCGTGATCCTGGAACGCACACCCTACGACAAGTCGGGGACCAACCATGCAGACCGGACGCTGGCCCGGCCCCGGCCGCGATCGAAGCCCGAAATCGCCACGGATTTCGCCCGGGCCGGTTATGTCTATGTCCTGCAGGACTGCCGGGGGCGCTACGGGTCCGAAGGGGTGTTCAGCAAATACCTGAATGAGGCCGACGACGGGTTTGACACCTTGAATTGGCTCGTCGACCAACCCTGGTGCGACGGGCGCGTCGGGATGACCGGCCTGTCCTATTCCGCCCATGTCCAGGCAGCGGTCGCGGCCCTGGGCCATCCGGCTTTGGCAGCGCTGTTCATGGACTCAGGCGGCTTCTCGAGCGGATATCACAGCGGCATTCGTCAGGGCGGCGCCTTCGAGCTGAAGCAACTCACCTGGGCCTACAAGCACGCACTCCTGGCTCCGGCCACGGCCGCCGACCCCGCGCGACGCGCGGCGCTGGAGGCCCAGGACATCGGGGTCTGGACGCGGGTGAACCCCTGGCGGCACGGACATTCGCCGCTGACCGCTGCGCCGGAATACGAGGATTTCGTCGTCGGACTATGGTCGCGGGAGACCTTCGGCCCGTTCTGGGAACAGCCCGACATCTGCGCTGCCGCCCACTACGGCCGGTTCAGCGATGTGCCCATGGTCTTCATGAGCAGCTGGTACGACCCCTATGCGCTGGCGGCCACCGAGAATTTCGCCGCGCTCCGTCGGATGAAGAAGGGGCCGGTCAGGCTGGTCATGGGCCCCTGGACACATGGTCAACGCTCGGTCAGCCATGCGGGCGACGTCGAGTTCGGCCCGGATGCCACCCTCGATGGACAGCTGGCGGACGACTATGTCGCGCTGCGCCTGGCCTGGTTCGACCGATATCTGCGTCGCATCCCCTCGGCGGCCGAGCCACTGGCGTCATCGGTGAGCCTGTTCGTCATGGGCGGCGGATCGGGAAGGCGAACGACCGGGGGTCGTCTCGACCACGGGGGTCGGTGGGAACAGGAAGCCGAATGGCCGCCTGCCGCAGCGGTCCCCACGGCCTTCCACCTCTCCGCCGACGGCGGGCTTTCGACCCGGTGTGCCTCTTGTGGCCCGCGCGACTGGCGTCACGACCCGGCGAATCCCGTGCCCACCATCGGCGGCGCCGTCGCCTCCGGCGCGCCCCTGATGGCGGCGGGCGGGTTCGACCAGCGCGAGACGAGAGACCTCTATGGCGCGACCGTGCCGGGTCGGGCACTCGCGGATCGGGATGATGTGCTCATATTCCAGACCACCCCCCTGGAGGCCCCCATCGAGGTCATCGGGCCCATCGTGGCGCGACTGTGGGTCTCGTCGACCGCAGTCGACACCGACGTGACCATCAAGCTGGTGGACGTCTATCCTCCGAGCGCGGACTATCCTGACGGCTATGCCCTGAACCTGACCCATGGCATCCTGCGCCTGCGGTTTCGCGACGGGTTCGAAACGGCGCAGCCGATGCGCCCGGGGGAAGTCTATGGCGTTGAGATTACGGCCTTTCCGACCGCCAATCTGTTCGCTGCGGGCCACCGCATCCGGCTCGATATTGCCTCCAGCAACTTTCCGCATTTCGACGTCAATCCCGGGACGGGCGCAGCCGCAGGCGAGGCGAGCACGCCGGTCGTCGCGATCTGTACGCTTTACACCGGCCCCGATACGCCGTCGCAGATCACCCTCCCGGTTCGACCTGCCCGCGATCTCTGAGCGATGAGCACGATCGGGCAGGACGCGCGTCATCCGATCCGGCTCCGGGCGCTGAGGATCTTCAGCGCGATCGTGCGGCTGGGCTCGGTGACGGCGGCCGCCCGCCAGAACGCCGTCAGCCAGCCGGCCGCCAGCCGCCTCCTGGCCCAGCTGGAGAGCGACGTCGGGTTCGAACTGTTCCACCGCGACCGTGGACGGCTGTTTCTGACCGCCGATGGTCTGTTGCTGCATCAGGAGGTCGAGCGTGCGCTGGACAACGTCGAAAGGGTCCAGTCGCTGGCCCGCGACATCTCCAGCTTCCGGGTCGGCCATCTGCGGCTGGTGGCCCCGCCGAGCTTTCTCGAGGCCATCCTGCCCGATCTGATCACCCGCTTCCTCGAACAATATCCCCAGGTCCATCTGTCGATCGATTCCCATGGCGTCGAAGTGGCCAAGGCGATGATCGCCTCGCGCGCCGTGGATGCAGGCTTTGTCAAACTGCCGCACAACCGCGCCGACCTGTATGCCGAGACGGTCCTGGAAAGCGGGACTGCCTGCGTGCTTCACCACAGCCATCCGCTGGCGGCCAGGGCGACGATCGACGCCGCAGACCTGCGCGGCGTGCCCCTGATCCTGCTGGGACAGGGTCAGCGGTTCCGGGGCCAGGTCGAGGGGGCCCTGGCCGACGCGGGTGTCGTCCCCCGGGTCAAGGTTGAAACCCACACCATCGCCTCGGCCTGCGCGTTGGCGGCGCGCGGCGTCGGCGTCGCCATCGTCAACGAAACCCTGGCCACAGCCTATGTGCGAGACGGGACCGTCCTGAGACGCTTCACGCCGGGCATCCGACACGAATATGCGTTTGCGACATCGGCGGGCACAGAGCACAACCGCCTCGCCGAGGCCTTTCTGGCCGTTCTGCGAGCCAGCCCGCTCTAGGCGTGGTTTCGCTTGCCATGCCCTGCGCCACGGTCCGGTGGCTTGCCGTGGGCACAGCGTCCGGATGGTGTCAGGCCATTTGAGATCTGACGATGACGACCAGACACCGGCCAGCCGCTCCGGCACCATCGGCGTTTCAGGGGACGCAGGGATGTCCGGCCTGATGACCCCATGCGACCCCCGAGCGCCAACCCGGCCGATGAACGGCCTGGTGTGGCCCAGGAAAGGTGGTGCCGCTGAGGTGGCCCGACCGCCTCGCCCCACCTTGCGAAGGCGTACTCAGCCCGTCCGGCCAGGCCCGGTACCGGTAAACCGGCCCTGATCCAGTGACGAGACCTCCGTTCCAACCAGCCTTGATCGGAGTCCGCTCGAGGGGCGGGCCAGGGGATCCGGCTGCCGGGCAGGCGCAACGATAGACGGGACAGGCCGCGCCAGGCCGACGAGGTCGGCCCGGCGCACACTCCGGCTCAGAAGGTCAGACGGGCTTCCGCAGCCAGATGATACTCGCCCCGGCCCGTCAGGTCCGCGCCACCCCGCAGGCGGGCAGACCAGGTCTCGCTGTCCTCAAGCGTGTAGCTGCCCTCGATGAGCACCGGCCGGCCCGTGACGTCGGCGAGCGGGGACTGACGGTGAACGACTTCGGTTTCGAGGCCGTCTGCCGTGGGCGCCATATAGTCCAGGTAGAGGTGACCGGAAACGGCCTGCGGCGCGGCGCGCAGCCCGACAGCCAGGCTTTCCCGCAGGGCGGCCTTGCCTGGCATGATCCGTGTGAAACGGGCACCGACTTCCCCGGAAACAAGGACGCCGTCCGAAAAGCGGATGGGTCCCTGCGTCGCCGGCGCGGCAATCGCCGTGGTCTCGGCGGCACCATAGACTTCCCAGGCGCCGAAGGTGCGACTGGCCGCCAGCCCCACGCTGTGGAGCACGACCGGCGCATCGAAGCTCGAGAGATCGGAGGCCAGGTCATAGTAGCCATGGCGCTGGATCATGCTCGTCACGCTGACGCCGACAAGCGTGCGGTCATCCGGCCGGGCCCAGTATCCCAGGCCGACCGCGGACTGGCGCAGGGGAGAACGCTCCATGGCCACATATGAGGTGAAGGCCTCGGCGTCCGGCCGGCTGGCCCGTTGATATCCGTGGTCCTCGCCGAGGGCGGGGCTCCCGCCGAGCGACGTCGCGCCGAACATCACAAGCCGACCACCCCTGTTCATCGGCACGCTCACGCCAGTCAGTGCGGAGCGGCCGAGAAGATCCGACGAGGCAAAGAAGCCCAGGGGCCTCAGGCCCGGGTCAGATGCGAAGTCCGAGCGGGACTCGGTAGCGCCGGTCAGGCGGAAGGCGACGACAGCGCCGCCCAGGGGTGCGTCCATACCCGCGCGCAGTGTCCGGTCCGCTACGAGCCGCCCGGTCCCGGTACCGGCACGGGGGCCAAAGCCGACATAGGCGACAGGGACCGAAGGGCCGGCGAAGAAGGTCTGGGCCCAGTCTGCCTGAGACCCCATGTCGATCGCCGAGGTGCCCCCCATTCCCGGATCCCGCGCAGCCTCACGGATCGAGAAGTTGCTGACCTGGTCCAGGGCGTAGTCACGACCGTAGGCATCGAACGCCGTCAGGGCGGAAAGTAGTCCGGGTGTGTTTCCCATGACCGAGGCCACGGTTATCGATGCGCCCGACACAACGACGCTCTTGCCGCCCGGCGCGACGATCGCCGTCGTTCCGGCGTTCTGGAACGCCCTTTCGACGTTCAGAAGGCCTCTGCCGTAGACGGGATCGACGCCTCTCGCGCCGATGTCCGTCGCCGAGTTCAACAGGATGTCGGCGACCGAGGCGGGATTGGCCTTCAAGGCCGGCCAGCGCCCTTCAAGCAGCGCCGCTGCACCCGCGACGACCGGGGTCGCCATACTGGTCCCGGACATATAGCCGTAGGTATTGCCGGGCAGGTTTGCGTAGATCATCTCGCCGGGGGCGACGAGGAAACGGTTTTTCCATTTCATGTTTTCGGCGCAGACGGTGGAGCCGGTGGCCAGCAGGCAGCCCTCGCCGGGGCGGTTGGAAAAGGTCGAGATCGTTCCCGCCAGATTCACGCTGCCGACCAGAAGCAGCCGGGACAGCGCGGTCCTTGCGTCTGTGGCAGCGACAGGGATCCTCTCGTTGCCGAGCGCGACACCGTCATTGCCCGCCGCCTTGACGAAGAGCATGCCCGAGAGCGGGGTGCTGGCCATCGTCCTGATTTCGGACGCACTAAGGCACAGGGCCATGCGTGCGCATCCGAAGCTCATGCTGGCGATGCTGGACTTGCGTTTGGCTGCGTCGGTCCAGGCAGCGATCAGACCGTTGCCACTGGCGACATAGCCCCGGCTGTCGAAGACGGCATAGTTGAGAAGAGTGGAGCCCGTGGCCGCGCCATACCGGGCGCCGGCGATGGTTCCGGCCGTATGCGAGCCGTGAGCGCTATAGGAAAAAAACATGCCCGTGTTGGGCACCAGATTGCTGCACCGCCCGGCAAGATCCGTGGACCGGCAATCGGCCAGGCCATCGTAGAGGCCGACAATGACGCCGGAACCGCCTTTGGCACCGGACACGAGATTCGGGGTCAACCTGATCAGCGCCCATTCGGCAGCATTGGGATTCGACGCCGGGAATACCGTCTGACCCCAAGTTGGGACAGGAGCAGCCAAGATCAGTGAAAACAAGGCCGCAACAGATAATCTATGCACCACCTTAGACCCCTCGCCTGTTGGTCAGTGAGGCGGTTTACAGAGTCTTGATTTTTGAGCCGTTGCCGATAACGGTTAACTAGCGTCTTTTCTGCGTCCCGCATTGAGACACATCCCTCGATGGAAGCCGAGTTCAGATAGCCATTACGCAGGCAAGGCCCCCTGGCCAGGACAGGTCGCCCGGCTTCAATAAGTCTCGATCCTGCAGAAATTTCTGAAGGTGCGGAAGGGACAGGCGCTTCGACAGCCAGTAGCCCTGGACCATGTCACAACCCAGCTCCTTAAGGCAGGTCGCCAGCTTGGCGTCCTCCACACCGTCTGCGACGACCTCCATGCCAAGGCCGTGCGCCAGGTCGATCGTGGACTTCATGATCATGCGGTCGCGCGGGTTGCCGGTCAGTTCGACGACGAGCGACCGGTCGATCTTCAGCTCGTCCGCATCCAGTTGCTTCAGATAGGTGGGGCCTCCAGATAGCGTATCGGCGGGGTGCCCATGTCGTTATCCGACCCAAAGCGGGCTTTAGAAATGTCTGCTTTTCGGCTCGGAGGGGGCACCGTGCATCTCCAACGACCCTCTGAACAGGAAACCGACGGGCGAGCGGTGGAAGGGCAGCAACGCAGGGTCGATGCATGGGACCCGGCTGGGAAGCCTTCAGAAGGCAAGACCGGCTCACTAGTCACCATAATCCGCCCCCACTCGCGGCTTGTGCCGACTTTGCTGGAGACCTTTTAGCGTTTGCCGGTGACAGCACCGGCGCAAAGGTCAGATATCGAACGACTTTTCGTCAACAATCCTTTCATTTCACGTTCCGGATGATCCGTGCGGCCGCGTCGCGCCCGCTCAACAAGGCACCGTGCACAGTACCTGGATAGAGCTGGCTCTGCGCTTCCCCGGCAAAGTGCAGCCGACCCGCCTCGCTCGTGGCGATCTCTTCGCGGTCTGACCCGTCCGACCCGGTCGCATAAAAAGAATAGGAACCACCTGAAAATGGGTCTGAGCGCCAGCGTGTGATCTGCGCCTCAACAGGATCCGGAATGTCATTGCCGAACATCTGCTTCGCCGTTCCCATAATATTGGTCAATATGTCTTGATCAGTCATTCGTTCGACCCGCTCTGCGTGGTCTGCCGCGCTGAATACAAGCAGGACAGGCGAATCATTGATGTTTGCGAGACTTACCCACTCGGACCATTCACCTTTCCGCGAAGACAAAAATTCGTGCCAATCATATTCCACAGGCCAGAACGTACGTTCAAAGCGCAGCCAATGCTTGTTCAGCAAACCCATGCCAAGTTTTTCGATCGCCCGCTGTTTTGATCGGGGAAGTGGTGGATCAAAGGCGATCCCACCCGCCTTCAGGACGCCAAGTGGAACGGTGATGAGAACATGATCGGCATCGAGCGTCGTCTCATTCGAAAACCCAAGCGTGACGCCGCCCGACCTCAAGCTGACCGACCTGACGATGTGGTTCAGCCGAACATCGAGCTCCCTGGCAAGGTGGGTGACAATCTGGCTGTACCCTCCCGGGAACAACGCATCCTCACCGCCAAATTCCTCGTCTTCGTCCAGCGACCAGGCCGACAGCCGTTCGGCCCCTCCCGAGTACTCCTGTTCATAGGTCGAGCTGACGTGGAAATCGAGCTGCGCCCGCCGGACTGGATCGAGCGAGCCGCGAGGCGCAACGGCATCAAGCGCGGCTTGCACCGACGGGTCGGCCTCCTGATTCTCCGCCCATGCCATGGCGCGCGCAAAAATGTTCTCCGCAGCTTCCGTGCCGCGACCCCTCAGGCCGAGCGCCTGCGCGGCCGGGTCAATGTGGAGCAGCGTACTGTCATAGCTGGTGCCAACCAGGGTCGCTCCCGCCTGTTGGGCGAGTGCCGTTACCGGATTGCCATTGATCCCGTGGATCCAGGACGCGCCAAGATCAATCGGCAGGCCCGGCCAAAGCATACTGGTGTGGATGCGGCCACCTATCCGGTTGCGCGCTTCAACAACAACTACTTCCAATCCTGAATTGCGGAGCGCGACCGCCGCACCAAGTCCAGCGATGCCTGCGCCGACGACTGCCACGCGTTTTTGGTCTGGCGAAGAGCGCGCTGCACCAGGAAGCAGGCCGGTCATCAGCAGCGCTGAAAGCAGATGTCGTCGCGGGATCACCGCGTTGGTCTAACGGAGATCAGTCATGCCTCCAAGCAGAAGATCGGCGAAGCTTCAGGCCCCAGCCCTCCCCCTCGGCCTTGTGATCTGCTCCCCGGAAACTGGATCACGGGACGTTAGAGTTTTCTGCTGAGATTTCCATGGCTGGGAAGGAGCGGAAGACCATGAAGGCATCAGCATTTTCGGACGCCCAGAAGGCGTTCATTTTGAAGCAGGGCGCGGACGGCGTGCCGGTGGCGGAGATCTGCCGCCGGGCCGGGATCAGTCAGGCGACCTACTTCAATTGGAAGAAGAAGTACGACGGCCTGCTGCCGACGGAGATGAAGCGGCTGAAGCAGCTCGAGGACGAGAACGGGCGGCTCAGGAAGCTGGTGGCGGACCTGTCGCTGGACCGGGAGATGCTGCAGGACGTGATCCGCCGAAAGCTCTGAGGCCTGGTCGCAAGCGCGAGCCGGTGGACGGGGTCGGGGTGACCGGGGCGTGTCGATCCGGCGGGCGTGCCGGGTTCTGGAGATGGACACGTCGAGCTATCATTTCCGATCCCGTCGCCCCGACCAGGCCGGCCTCGAAGCCCTGATCGAGGCGATCTGCGAGACGCGTGTGCGCTATCCAACGCTCGCAGACCGTCGAAAATGTCGGCTTTTCGGCCCGATCCCTCCGACTGGTTTTGACCATCGGAGCCTCTCGACACGTCTGCTATTCGACTTGGTGCCCGGACGGCTCTCGACCGTGGAAGGACAGGCCGACGCAACCTTGCAAGCCTTGGAGCCTTGACGAGTAAGGCCGCCGACCGTCGCTCTGGCGTGCGGCACGACAAGTCCGATCGTAGTTGGCCGCCTGAGGGAAGATGATGACCACATCCCGAGCTGGCAAAACCCTGATGATCGTTGAGGACGAGATGCTCGTCGCGACCACGCTCAAATGCGAACTGGAGGATGCCGGATACAACGTCCTCAACCTGACGGACCGCATCGCCGAGGCGCTTGAAGTTGCCAAAGAGAGCCAGCCGGATCTCGCGCTGGTCAATATCCACCTGGTCGGGGGCGACGACGGCATCGAACTCGCCCAGCAACTGAAGGCCCTGGGCATTCCGGTCCTGCTGATCAGCGGGCAGGTCAGCCGTGCACGGTCGGCCAGAACGGTCGCGATCGCCTCGCTACCGAAGCCCTACGACGCGGCCGACATGGTGCTAGCCGTAACCTACTTACTGGCGTGCCTGCATGGGGACGCCTCGCTGCCGAAGCCGAGAGGCCTCGAAGTGTTCGACGAAGCAGGTTTCGGGGTGGTGCCAGCCGCCTAGGATCAGGGCGGCGGGTGAGCGTTTGTCGCCATGACGAATTCTGGCGTATCAAGATCATTCGTTTCCACCGGAGCCCCCGCATGGCTGACAATGATCAATCCGCACTTCTGGCCATGACCACGGGCATCATCGCCAACTTCGTGGCGAACAATCGGGTGAGCCCGGATGAACTCCCCGGGTTGGTCACGATGGTGCACGGATCGCTCAGCCGGCTCGGTGGCGATCCAGAGCCAGAGGCAGCGGAAGCACCGGCGCGACTGACGCCAGCCGCGATCCGGAAACTCATCCAGTCCGATGGCATCGTCAGCCTGATCGATGGACGGAAGTTCAAGTCGATGAAGCGACATCTCTCGCTCCAGGGCTACACCCCGGAAAGCTATCGGGCGCACTTTTCCTTGCCCGAGGACTTCCCCATGGTGAGCCCGGAATATGCGGCCCAGCGCTCGGCCTTGGCGAGGTCGATGGGCTTGGGACTTGGCGGACGTCAGCCAAAGAAAGCTGAGATGGCGGCGAAACCGGCGCGGAAGGCCAAGACCCCGAAGTCGTGACGACGTCTAGATCGCACTGACTGTTCGAGGAAGCTTCGCGGTCTTCTCCGTCGTGTTGACTGCGTTGGCGAACGTCCGTTTTTCGGGGCCGGCTCAACTGATCGCTGCAACACACGCGGCGAAGGTCTGTTCAGGGTGGGGAGGAGACATTGACCGGATACGAAAACGGCCCCGCTGTGGCCAGACGGGGCCGTTCGTTATGGGGCCAGACCGAAGGCTCAGATCGTCATTCGCCGCCGCTGGATCATCAGCGCCGCCCCACCCGCGAGCAACAGGCCCAACAGGATCATCGCCCATTCGGACAAGGTGGGGACGGGTGCTGGGGCGAGGGCGGCCGGTACGATGAACTTGCCGAAGGCTCCGGGGGCTAGCCCCACGGGCACGCTGGACGCAACTGTGTTGGTGGCTGCGTTGATCACCGAGACGTTGTTGGAGCTCTGGTTCGCAATATAGACGCGGGTGCCGTCGGGGGTAACGGCAACGCCGAAGGGGGCGGTCCCGACCCCTACAGTGGCGATGACGGTGTTGGTCGCGGTGTTGATGACCGAAACGGTGCCGGCGGTGAAATTCGTGACATAAGCGCGTGTTCCATCGGGGCTTATAGCCACGCCGGCGGGCTCGATCCCCACGCCCACAGTGGCGACGGCATTGGTGGCGGTGTTGATCACCGAGACGGTGTTGTCACCAGCGTTCACAACGTAGACGCTGGTTCCGTCAGGAGCCACGGCCACGCCACGCGGACTGTTCCCCAGGGTTATGGTGGAGGTGACGGTATTGGTAGCGGTGTTGATCACCGAGACGAAGTTGGAGCCCTGGTTCGCCACATAGGCGCGGCTGCCGTCGGGGCTCACGTCCACACCGTAGGGAACCGGGCCTACGGCCACAGTGGCGACGACGGCGTTGGTGGCGGTGTTGATCACCGATACATCATTGCTGGCCGTGTTCGTAACATAGGCGCGGGAGCCATCCGGGCTTACAGCTATGCCCCAAGGGTTCGTCCCTACAGCGACGGTGGCGACGACGGCATTGGTCGCGGTGTTGATCACCGAGACAGTGTTGGAAATGTGGTTGGTGATATAGGCGCGGGTTCCGCCCGGGCTCACGGCCACGCCAACGGGGCTCGTCCCGACCGCCACTGTGGCGACGATGGTATTGTTCGTGGTGTTGATCACCGAGACAGTATTACTGGTGATGTTCGAAACATAGGCGTTTTGTGCCATTGCGGCCCCGGACCAGACCAGGGCCATGAGACCGGCGGCCAGGGCGGCCTGCAGAGGCCGGGGGGCTTTCGAAGGCCCCGACGGTGAACGGCCGGATCCGCCAAACCCGGCACGGAAAATCCTGAACACGGTCGCCCCCCCGGATAAGAAAAAACATGGATGAGCAACCATGTTTACTCACGATCTGAACTCAACGAATGACGGTCAACGGAACTGCCCTGCGGCCATTTGTCACCGGGGGTTACAGAAACGGGTCGACCCCGGCGCTTGGCGATCTGTCCGAGGCCGTCATGCTCACCACTTCGAAAAGGCTGCATCTGGACGAGTTCACGCGGCCTGCAATCGCGCCCGCGACGAACGATTGCCGCAGCGAGCGCCACTTTTTTGTTTCTGAAAATCAGGCTTGGCTATATCTTCGCCGAGCGGCATTCGGTCTCGGTCAGCGCCTGTCCCAAGCATCCCCCTGTTGACCATGTCCCGTCTGTCTCACCTCCTTCGCAATCCCTCCATCCAGTATTTGTTGCTTTTCGCGGTCGTCGCCCTGGCCCTGTTCAGCGTGCTGGCGACCCCCTGGGCCGAGCGCATGTTCACCAAGCCCTTCACCCAGGCGCTGGTGGAGGTCAGTGCAGGCCTTCTTGGTCCGTTCGACGGGCGTGTTCAGGCGAGTGGCGACATCCTGCATTTCTCCGACGGGTTGGGCGCGGTCCAGGTGTTGGCCGGCTGCAATGCGGTGGAGGTCTGCGCGCTGCTGACGGCGGCGATCCTCGCATTTCCCGGCAAGCTCAAATACGGCCTGATCGGTGCCGCCGCCGGGGTCCTGGCCCTTCAGACCGTCAATCTCGCCCGCATCATCAGCCTTCTGTACCTGTCGCGCGGTTCGCCGGAGGTGTTCGAGTTCTTCCATAACTATGTCTGGGACGCCCTGATCGGCCTGGAGGGGCTGCTGATCTTCTTTTTCTGGACCCGCTGGCAGGCGCGCCGGGAGGCTTCCGGACCCAAGGGTGATCTTCAGCCTCCCCCTGACGGGTCGCCGGTGATCGCGTGAGGGGGGTGCTTGACCGCTTTAGGCCTGCGTCGGTCGAGGAAGCCGCCCGCCGCAGCTTTGGCCTGTGGGCGCTGGTCGCCCTCGTGTTCCTCCTGCCCCTTTGGTGGGTCTGGGGCGCGGACCTTACGGCCACGATCCTGCGTCCGTTCGCGGGGGTTGTGATGCGGCTGTTTGGTCTGACCGGAGAGATCCGGGTTGTTGACGGCGGCGACTGGTCGGTCGGAACACACCTGACCGCCGCCGGTCAGCCGGTGGTCTTTACGGTCCCGGAAGAGGTGCTTCGCAGGCTGCTGCTGGGGGCCCCGCTCGTCGCCGCCTTCCTGATTGCGCCGCCCCGCTGGTGACTGCGGTGATCCTTTGGGCGGCTCTCAACCCCGAGGGCTACAAGACCTTGGTGGCGGAGCCCGGACCAGAGGGACGGCGCTGACCCGACAGCAGACCTTCCCGACGGCTCCTATGGGGCGGCAGCGGCTATCCACGTCATGCCCGGAAGCGGACCTCCTTGACGACCCACGGGAGTGGGACGCGGCTGTAGAGGTGATATAGTCCCAACACCCTTAAGCTCGCGATCACCGGCTTCGGCACTGACCCCCAGATCGTCGCCGCCGGCCGAACGAGGTCCTTGCCCTTGTGCGCGAGCGCACGCTCGATGGCGTCCGGTGACCATTTGCCCGACTCGTTCAAGAGTGTGCTCGCTGTCGAACGGAAGCCGTGCGCCGTCATCTCGTCACCGGTGTAACCCAGACGGCGCAGTGCCGCGTTGACGGTGTTTTCGGACATTGGATCGAAGCGCGATCGGATCGATGGGAAGACATAGCGGCCATCGCCGGTCAGGCCGGCAGCCTCGCGCAGGATGGCAACGGCCTGGACGGACAGCGGAACAGCATGTTCCATGCGGGCCTTCATCCTTTCGGCCGGGATGCGCCAGACGGCCGCGTCGAGGTCGATCTCGCTTCATTCCGCTCGGCGCAGTTCGCCGGGGCGGACAAACACCAGCGGAGATATCGGCGAACACTGGCGACCGCCAGCACCCAACCGAAAGCCTAGTATGCTATATTTTGTTGGTTTTTTCAACCGCCGACGCACATCGGCGATCAAGGTGGTGGTGCCGCTTAGGTGACTCGAACACCTGACCCCCGCATTACGAATGCGATGCTCTACCAGCTGAGCTAAAGCGGCTTGTCGACGAGGGCGGTCTGCCCGGCGCGAGAGCGGCTGTTTATACGGCGGGGCGAGGATTGCCAAGGGCCGCGAGAAGGGCGGCTTCGGTCGGGGCCGCGGCAATGCGGACCTCGGCAAAACCGGTGGTTCGCAGCGGATCGGCGGCGGCGGCCGAGATAGCGATCACGACCGGCAGGTTCGGCCGACCCTGCATCAGGGCCGCCAGGGCGCGGCCGGCGCGAGGCGAATGGACCAGGGCGGCCTCCCAGTCCCCGGGCGGCTCCACCCGCGTTTCGCGCGCGCCATAGACGGCGACCGAACGCAGGCGGGCGGTGTCGCCGACGGCCGCGGACAGGTCTCCGGCGGGCTCGGCCGCGCCGGGATGCAGGATCGACAGGCCCGACGCCCCGGCGCGGATCAGGGTGGCGAGATCGTTCAGGCTTCCTTCGGCCGACCGGACAGAGGCGAAGCCGGCGTCCCGCGCGGCGCGGGCGGTGGCGTCCCCGACCGCGAAGACCGGCAGGCTCCGGTCCGGCGACAGCGCCGCGAAGGCCGCGACCCCGTTGAGGCTGGTGAAGGCGAGGGCCTGGACGCCAGAGAGATCGAGGGCGACGTCGAGCGGCCGGATCTCCAGCAGCGGGACGACCAGCGGCGTGTGGCCCAGACCGGTGAGGCGTTCGGCGGTCCGGTCGGCGCCGGGTCGGGCGCGGGTGACCCAGACCCTGTGGATCGCTTCAATCATCTCCGCTCATCCCCGCGAAGGCGGGTACCCGGTGCTTTGGATGTTCGGCCGGATTGAGTGTGCCGTGACAATGATCCCGCGCATCCTGCCTCACGAAAGAACTGGATCCCCGCCTTCGCGGGGATGAGCGGAAAGAATAATCTAGACCGCAACCTGCTGGTCGCCCGCCATCGCATGGACCTCATGGCCCAGCCGCAGGCCCAGGTCGCGGGCGCGATCCATGGCGTCGGCAGCCGACAGGCCGGTGATCTCGCCGGACCGTCTCCAGCGCGCGGTGCCGTCGGGGGCCAGCATCTCGGTGGTCAGGGTCAGGCGGTCGCCATCGATATGGGCGTGGGCCCCGACAGCCGTGCGGCAGGAGCCTTCCAGAGCGACCATGGCACCGCGCTCGGCCGCGACGGCCAGGGCCGTGGGGCCGTGGTTCATGGCCTGGACCCAGGCGTGGTCGGTGTCGCCCTCGCGCGTCTGCAGGGCCAGAGCCCCCTGGCCCGGCGCGGGCAGGAAGGCGTCGACCGACAGGAAACCGCGCACCGCTTCCGAGCGGCCCAGCCGGTTCAGGCCCGAGGCGGCCAGCAGGATGGCGTCGAAATCGCCCTCGGCCGCGCGGCGCAGACGGGTGTCGATGTTTCCGCGCAGCATCTCGATCTGCAGATCCGGGCGCAGGGCCAGCGCCTGGGCCTGACGCCGCAGGGAGGCGGTGCCGAGCCGCCCGCCATGGGGCAGGCGCTCCAGCGCGTCGTAGTCGCGGCTGATGAAGGCGTCGCGGGCGTCCTCGCGTTCCGGGATGGCGGCGATGGTCAGGCCAGGGGGCTGTTCGGCGGGCACGTCCTTCATCGAATGGACGGCGATATCGACCCGGCCGTCCAGCAGGGCCTCCTCGATCTCCTTGGTGAACAGGGCCTTGCCGCCGACCTCCATCAGGCGGCGGTCCTGGATCTGGTCGCCGGTGGTGACAATCTCGACCAGCACCACCTCCTCGAGCGGCAGGTCCATGGCGGCGGCGATGGCCCGTTGCATCATCCCGGACTGGGCCAGCGCCAGGGCGCTGCGTCGGGTGCCTATACGTATCGTGGCCATGCGTGTTCGTTGCGCCAATTCGTTGCCTAGTGTGGTCCGGGTCGCTACCTGAACCCGGTGGAAATCGAAGCGGACCTTACCAGCGAAAACCGTGCCGGAAAGCCGATTTCCGCGCGCACCCGGGCAGAGAGCGACTGCGCAGTTTATCCTCGGGCCGATCAGAGATCGGACCCGGGGGCGCACGGCGGCGCCCTTGTCGTCCTGGGCATAGAGACCAGCTGCGACGAGACGGCGGCCTCGGTGGTGCGGCTGACGCCCGATGGAGCGGCGACCGTGCTGTCGTCCGTGGTCCATTCCCAGATCGACGATCATGCGGCCTTCGGCGGGGTGGTGCCCGAGATCGCGGCGCGCAGCCATGTCGAGATGATCGACGGCGTCGTGCGTCGGGCGATGGCCGGGGCGGGTCTGGGATACGACCGGCTGGACGGGGTCGCGGCGACGGCGGGGCCGGGGCTGGTCGGCGGGGTCATGGTCGGGTTGGGCTTCGGCAAGGCGGTGGCCCTGGCGCGGGGCCTGCCGCTGATCGCGGTCAATCATCTGGAAGGTCATGCCGTGTCGGCCCGTCTGGGCGCGAAGGTCGCCTACCCCTTCCTGCTGCTGCTGGTCTCGGGCGGACACTGCCAGCTGCTGGAGGTGCGCGGCATCGGGGACATGAGCCGCCTGGGCACCACGATCGACGATGCGGCGGGAGAGGCCTTCGACAAGATCGCCAAGGCCATGGGGCTTGGCTATCCGGGCGGACCGGCGCTGGAGACGATGGCCGAGGGCGGCGACGGCTCGCGCTTCGACCTGCCGCGGGCGCTGCTGGGGCGCAAGGACTGCGATTTCTCGTTCTCGGGACTGAAGACGGCGGCGTCGCGCCTCGCCCAGGCCTGCGAGACCGACGCGGACCGGGCCGATCTGGCCGATGCCGTGCAGTCGGCGATCGCGCGCCAGCTGTCGGAGCGTTCGGACCGGGCAATGGCGGCCTATGCAGAGAAACACGAACACCGCCTCAAGCCGCCTCGCTCCGCGAGCGAGGCGCCAGGCCAACAAGGTCTCCTTTTCGTGGTGGCGGGGGGTGTCGCGGCCAACCGGACGGTGCGGCGCGTTCTGGAACAGACGGCGGCGAAACGGGGATTCGAATTTCTGGCCCCGCCGATGGCCTATTGCACCGACAATGCGGCGATGATCGCCCTGGCGGGGGCGGAGCGGCTACAGCTGGGGCTGGTTTCGGACATCGATTCGCCCGCCCGCCCGCGATGGCCGCTGGACGAGGCGCGCGCCCTGGCCGATCCTGTCCATCCGACGGGCCGTAAAGGCGCCAAGGCCTAGGAGGCGGCATGCAGTTCAGGACCGCAGGGGTCATCGGCGCAGGGGCCTGGGGCACGGCCCTGGCCCTGGTCTGTGCACGAGCCGGACTGAAGGTGGTCCTGCAGGCGCGCGAGCCGGAGGTGGTGGACAGCATCACCCACCGCCGTACCAACGAGGTCTTCCTGCCCGGCGTGACGCTGGACGATGCGATTTCGGTCACGGCGGATCTGGACGGGCTGTCCGGATGCGACCTGGTGCTGGCAGTGCCCCCGGCCCAGTTCATGCGGTCGACGCTGGCCGCCTATGCGCCTTTCCACCGGGCGGGGGCCCCGATCGTCCTGTGCTCCAAGGGCATCGAGCGCGGTTCGCTGAAGCTGATGACCGAGGTGCTGGCGGAAACCATCCCCGATGCGCCCGCCGCCGTCCTGTCGGGGCCGAGCTTCGCCGCCGATGTGTCGAAGGGGTTGCCGACCGCCGTGACCCTGGCCTGCGCGGACGCCCGTCTCGGCGAAGCCCTGATGGAGACCCTGTCGGGTCCCGGCTTCCGGCCCTATCTGGCCACGGACCTGATCGGGGCGGAGGTCGGGGGAGCGATCAAGAATGTGCTGGCGATCGCCTGCGGCCTGTCCGAGGGGCGGCGGCTGGGCAAGTCGGCGCATGCCGCCCTGATCACGCGCGGCTTCGCCGAAATGACGCGGCTGGGGGTCGCGCTCGGCGGGGAGCCGGAGACGGTGGCGGGGCTGTGCGGCCTGGGCGATCTGGTCCTGACCTGCTCCAGCCCGCAGTCGCGCAACATGAGCCTGGGGCTGGCGCTGGGCGAGGGCCAGTCGATCGAACAGGCGCTGGCCGGAAAACGCTCGGTCGCCGAGGGCTATGAAAGCGCGCCGGCCGTGCGCGAACTGGCGCACAGGCTGGGCGTGGAGATGCCGATCTGCGAGGCGACGGCGGCCCTGCTGGCCGGGGAGACGACGGTCGAGGCCATGATCGAGGCCCTGCTGTCCCGGCCGCTCAAGGCCGAACGCGAATGAGCGAGACGCCCGCGCCGGGGCGAAAGCGGGTCTGGACGACGCCGGCCGGAGTGGCCCTGTGCGGGCTGGACGACATCGCCGAGCCGGGGTCGCGGGGCTTTGTGCTGCAGATCGGCGAGGCCTGGTTCCACGGCTTTGTGGTGCGCAAGGCGGGCGAGGTCGCCGGCTGGGTCGATCGCTGTCCGCACCAAGGTTTTCCGATCGCGATCGAGCTGGACCGCTATCTGACGCCGGACGGGTCGCTGATCCTTTGCGGCTGGCACGGAGCGGTGTTCGAACCGCTGTCGGGGGCCTGTGTCGGCGGGCCGTGCGCGGGCGGCAAGCTGACGCCCTGGCCGGTCCGGATCAACGGCGCGGTCATCCGGACCGGGTGAGCGGCTTCAGCCTTTTTCGTCGCCGCCGAAGGCTTCGTCGACTTCGTCTTCCTTGATCCGCCTGGATGGATCGCCGGGCTGGTTGAGGTTCTGTTCCTCGGTGCCGTCGCCCAGCATGCCGGGGTGTTCTTCGGTCTCGTGGGTCTTGGGGTCGGCCATGGTCGTCGTTCCTTGTGGATGACGAGGACCGAACGCCCGGGAAGCGTCGCTGTTCCTGGAGCCTGATCGGCTGAGGTGGAATCACTTCGCGATTCCGCCGGTGCCGTGAATCAGGCTCCAGACATGAGCGAGGGCATGATTCACGCTTTCGGCTGGACCCACGATGTGGGTCCACCTCAAACGATCATGCCCTACCGCTTGAGCCGCTTCGCATTCGCCACGGCCGCCGTGTGGATGGGCTTCAGCGCATCGGCCTGGGCCTTCAGCAGTTCGGTGTTCAGCGTCAGCATCTGACCGGCCGCGCGGCCCCACCAGGCGACGGCGTAGTCGTGGTGGGCGGCCGCGGCGGCCAGGGGCGAGGTGGCGGCCGCGATCCGGGAGGCGGCGTGCCGGGCGTGGGCGACCTCGTCGATGGCGGATTTCGACACGCGGGCGGCCAGATCGCCGAGGTTGCCGGCGACGGCGGTGGCCGAGGCCGTCATGGCCTCGACCTTTTCGGTGCCCATCAACGACATCTCGCGCATGTCGGCCTTCATGGGATTGGCCAGTCCCTCGGCCATGATGTTGAGCCGGGCGGCGATGACGTCGGAGGCCGCGCGCAGCATCTCGCCGCCGTGGACCGCATTGTCACCCGCCGCGTGGGCATTGCGGGCGGCGCGCTTGCCGTTGCGGATCGTCTTTTCGGGAGGGGTCATGTCAGGGGCTTGGGCCGGTTTCGTCAGGCGGGCAAGGGTTCATTGGCGAAGGCGGCGACGTCCTTCAGCAGGGCGGGCACGGCGGCATCGATGATCCGCTGGCCCTTTTCCGGGCTGGCCTGGGCAGGATCCGAGCCGATCCGGCCGTCGGGAAAACGCGCGCGATAGTCGGCGGCATCGCGGATCGGGCCGGAGGGCGCGATCTGCGGCGAATAGTGGGCCGTCTTGATCCGGTCGGGATATGCGGCCTGGGTGACCGCGATTTCGGACGGGGTGGCGTGCATGCCGTGGCCGGTCGGGAAGATCGAGTTGCACAGGCTGTTCACGCCCGGCAGGTCCCACCAGTTCCGCAGCTTGAGTACGAAGGGCGCGGGTCCGTCGACGAAGCTCCATTCGGCATAGAGCTCCGAGAAGGTCGCCTCGATCGTGGCGACATTGCCGCCGTGGCCGTTCAGGAAATAGATCCGCTCGAAGCCGTGGCGGTGGAGCGAGGACACCCAGTCGGTGATCGCGGCCATGAAGGTCGAGGGGCGCAGCGAGATCGTGCCGGCGAAGGCCAGATGATGCTGGGCCATGCCGATATTGAAGGTGGGCGCGACGACCAGGCTGTCGTCGGTCCTTTCCGCCGCATGGGCGATGATCTCGGGACACAGCCAGTCGGTGCCGAGCAGGCCGGTCGGGCCATGCTGTTCGTTCGAGCCGATCGGGATGACGACGGTCTTCGTCGCCTTCACGCGGGTGTCGATCTCGGGCCAGGTTGAAAAGGCGATCAGCATGAAAGGGGCATCCTTCTGGGGCGCTATCGCATGCGCCACGGGCGCCCGCTGCCCGGGCGCAGCGTGCCGCCGGCTTCTAGCGCGATGCCTGGTCGGCGAGAAGTCAGACCGCGAAAGCGCGAAGGAAGCGCCGGGCGGTCTCGCGGGCGCGGGCGGGGATATCGATGGCGCGCGGTTCGTCGATGCCCAGGATGCCGCGCAGATGGCCGTGGCCCATGGTCATGCCGCTGAACATCTCGGCCGCCAGCTCGGGATCGGGCACCCGGATCAGGCCCTCACGGTCCTGTTGCGACAGCCACTGCGCCAGGCGGCGCAGGCTCTCGCCCGGGCCCGCGTCATAGACGGCCTCGGCCAGGTCCGGCGCGTGGGGCGACATCAGGGCGACGCCCCGCATGGAGCTGCGCCCGTCGGCGGTGCACAGCTTGGTCAGCATGGTCTCGGCCAGGGCCGTCAGCACCGTCAGCGGATCGCCCCCGGCCCGGAGCGGGGCGGTGATCAGGTCGGACCGGCGCTCGGCCAGGGCCCGGCCGATGTCGGTCTTGGAGCCATAACGGTTGTAGAGCGTCTGTTTGGACACCCCCGCCCGGCGCGCGATCGCGTCCATGGAGGCGGCGGCTCCCTTTTCGGCGAACAGGTCCATGGCCGCGTCCAGGATGGCCTCGGACTTGCGTTCGTCGATCTGACCGGCGAGGCGGGCCATCAGTGGGCATCCGTGACCGGTGCCACACTGCCCGGTTTGACCGGCTGGGCCAGCAGGGTGACGCAGGCCCCGATGGCGCAGCCGATGGCCAGCATGGTGAAGGCGTCGCCGAACGCCAGCGTCGTCGCCTGCCGGTTCAGCATGCCATAGACCGCCTTCATGGCCGCCCCGTCGGGGTCGATGGAGCCGGTCATGCGGGCCGATATGCCGGCCAGCATCGCCTGCATCCCTGTATCGTTGATGCTGATACGGCTGCTCAGCTCGCCCATGTGAACGGCGGTATTGGAGGTCAGGGACGTGTTCAGGAAGGCCAGGCCGAAGGCCCCGCCGACGTTGCGGAACAGGTTCACCAGGCCCGAGGCGTTGTTGACCATGTGCGGCGGCATGGTCGACATCGTGATTTGCTGGGCCGCCAGCATGGCCAGCATGACTCCGGACCCGCGCAGGGCCTGGATGCCGGCGAATTCCCAGAAGCCCCATTCGGTGGTGACGGCATGGGCGTTCCACATGCCCCAGGACGCCATGACGAAGCCGCCGCACATCAGGATCCTCAGATCCAGGATCCGGACCAGCCGACCGGCGATCGGGGCCGTCATGAACATGGCCAGACCCGACACCACCAGGGTCGTGCCGACTTCGGCCGGCGAATAGTCCCGCACGCGCGACAGGAACAGCGGCAGCAGGAAACTGCCCCCGAACAGGGCCGCGCCGACGATGAAGGTCATCACGACGCCGACCAGGAAGTTCCGGTTGTTGAAGGCGCGCAGCTCGACCACGGGATTCCAGTAGGCCAGAGAACGCCAGACGAAGGTCGGTCCGGTGATCGCGGCCACGACCGACAGCAGCAGGATCAGGTCGTCTGCGAACCAGTTGTTCTTCGACCCCTCTTCCAGCACGAACTGAAGGCTCATCAGGAAGGCGGCCATCAGGCCGAGGCCCCACCAGTCGAAGCCCCTCGACAGACCCGGGTCGCCCTTGTCGAATCTGGCGTAGCGCCAGACCAGGAAGAAGGACAACAGGCCGAACGGCACATTGATGAAGAACAGCCAGCGCCAGCTGAGCGCCTCGGTCAGATGCCCGCCCAGCGTCGGCCCGATGGTGGGGGCCAGGGTCACGATCAGGCCGATGAAGACCGAGGCCGTGACGCGTCTGGAGACGGGGAAGGCGGTGAAGGCCACGGCGAAGACAGTGGGGATCATGGCCCCGCCGACGAAGCCCTGGATGGCCCGGAAGACGATCATCACCTCGACCGAGGACGACAGGCCGACAGCGATGCTCATCAGCACGAAGCCGGCGCAGCTGATCATGAACACCTTCTGGGTGCCCCACAGCCGTGATAGATATCCCGACAGGGGGATCATCACGACCTCGGGGATCAGATAGGCGGTCTGGATCCAGCTGATCTGATCCGCCGACGCCCCGACGCCCGACTGGATCTGGGGCAGGGACGAGGCGACGATCTGGATGTCCAGGATGGCCATGAACTGGCCGATCACCATCCCGGCGAAGCCCAGGATCAGGAAGGTCCAGTTGACCTTCGGCTCGGCCGTCGCCGGGGCGATCGGGGCCGGGCCGCCGTCCAGGGTGGCGGCGGTCATTGGGCGGTCGCGGTTCCGGCATCGGCCAGACGCGTCGGTCCGACGGCGGCCTCGGCGAAGCTGGGCCCGCCGGGGCTCTTCAGATCGACCTTGACCTCGACCGACAGGCCGGGGCGCAGGGCCGCGCCGCCATCGGCGCGCGACACCAGGATGCGGACCGGCACCCGCTGGGTGATCTTGGTGAAATTGCCCGTCGCATTCTCGACCGGGATCAGGGCGAATTCGGCTCCCGTGGCCGGGGCGAAGCTTTCGATCCGGCCGGTCAGGTCCTGATCCGGAAAGGCGTCGGCCGAGATGTGGACGGTCTGGCCCAGACGCAGGCGATTCAGCTGGGTCTCCTTGAAGTTGGCCACCACATAGGTGTCGCCCAGAGGCACCAGCGACAACAACTGGCCCCCGGGGCGGACATACTGTCCGGCACGGACGCCGCGCGCGCCGACGACGCCGGCGACGGGCGCGCGGATGATGGTGCGGTCCAGACTGGTGCGGGCCAGTTCGACCGCGGCGCGGGCCTGTTCGACGGCGGCCAGGCTCTGGCTACGGGTCGAGCCGAGGACGCCGGCCGTGCGCTGTTCTGCGACCAGGGCGGCCTGGGCCTCGGCGACGGCGGCGGCGGCGGTCTGGGCCCCCGCCTGTTCGGTCTCGATGCGCTGCTGCGAGACCCAGCCCTGACGCTGCAAGGTGGAATACCGCTGGACCTGGGCCTGCGCCAGATTGGCCTGGGCGCGGGCCTGGGCCACGCCGGCCGCGCGCGAGGCGATCATGGCCTGTTCCTGGGCCGCGCGGGCATCGACAGTGTCGACGGCCGCCAGCAGGGCCGCCAGATTGGCCTCGGCCTGGGCCAACCTGGCCCTGGCATCGGCATCATCCAGACGCACCAGGATCTGACCCTGTTCGACCCGCTGGTTGTCGGACACCAGGACCTCGGCGACGTAGCCGTCGATCTGGGGACTGACCAGGGTGGTGTCGGCCTGGACGAAGGCATTGTCGGTCGATTCCCACCGCTGCTTGTTGGTCCACCACAGGCCGCCGCCGATTACCAGGACGACGGCCACGACGACGCCCACAATCAGGGGAAGACGCTTCTTCACGACAGGGGGAAGGGCCATGGGGCGAAATCTCTGAACAACGGGCGTCGGGGGAGGACATCCGGGGAGGACGGCTCTAAAAATGGACTGTATCGTCCAGAAATCAATAACCGATTGTCAGGTTCCGTGAACACGTCATGTTTCCGCGCATTCCAGAGCCCATGACCCAGCCCCTCCGCCTGCCCTCCTCCATCGATGTCGCCGTGATCGGGGCGGGTGCCGCCGGGCTGTCGGCCGCGCGTCGGCTGGCGGCCGCCGGCGTGTCCGTCGTCGTGCTGGAAGCCCGGGACCGGATCGGGGGGCGGGCGCATACCGTGGGCTGGGAGGGTCACGGGCTCGATCTTGGCTGCGGCTGGCTGCATTCGGCAGACCGGAACGTTCTGGCGACACAGGGTCGCGCCGCAGGGTTCACGCTCGACGAGACCCCGCCACCCTGGCGACAGCAGGCCTTCAACCTGGGCCTGACCGCCGACGAGCAGAAACAGTTCGGCGAAGCCTATGCCGCCTTCGACGAACGGGTCGCGCGCGCCGCCGAGGGGGGTCAGGACCGGCCCGCGTCGGACCTGTTCATCCCCGGCGAGCGGTGGAACGGGCGCATGGACGCGATCTCGGGTGCGCTGAACGGAGCCCGGTTCGCCGAGGTCTCGACGTTCGACTACGACGCCTATGAGGACACGGGGGTGAACTGGCGGGTGCTGGAGGGCTATGGCACCCTGGTCGAGGCCCTGGGCCGTGACGTGCCGGTGGTGCTGAACTGCCCCGTCGAGCGGATCGACCGGTCCGGGCCGGTGCTGAAGATCGACACCGCCCGGGGGCGGATCGAGGCCAGGGCGGTCGTCCTGACCCTGCCCACCTCGGTGATCGCCTCCGAAGCGGTCCGGTTCGATCCGCCCCTGCCCGACCTGATCGAGGCGGCAGCGGGCGCGCCTCTGGGGCTGGCGTCCAAGCTGCACATGGCGGTCGACGGCGCCGACGATTTTCCCCCCGACAGCCAGCTCTGGGGCCGCAGCGACACCGCCCAGACCGGTGGCTATCACCTGCGCCCGTTCGGCCGGCCGATGATCGAGGGCTATTTCGGCGGCGATCTGGCCCGGGGGCTCGAGGCTGAGGGACCGGACGCCTTCTTCGATTTCGCGGCCAGCGAACTGGTCGACCTTCTGGGCTCCGGCTTCCGGCGGCGCCTGACCCCGCTGGCGACCTCCATGTGGGGGGCCGAGCCGTTCTCCATGGGGGCCTATTCCCATGTCCAGCCGGGACAGGGCGACCCCGACACGGGCGCGCGGGCGCGGCTGGCGCGCCCGGTCGAAGACCGGATCTTCGTTGCGGGGGAGGCGACGTCGAAAGGCTTCTACGGGACCGCCCACGGGGCCTGGGAAGAGGGCGAACGGGCGGCGGTCGAGGCGCTCGTGGCGCTGGGGATCGACCCGGGGCTCTTGTCGATCGACTGATCGTTGGTTCGACGACCGACCTGCGACCGGAACTGACGTGGACCTGCTCCAGACTGGGGGCCTGATGACCCGGTCGGCCCGCACAGGTCGAACGGGTCGGACGGGTCGGACGGTGTTTTTCCGTCGTCCCGATTGGTAAGCGGGGCGAAACCGGGGTGATGGAGACTCGAATGGCCAGGACGGTTCGCTCCGGCACACAAACAAGGTCGGGACCCGAGGCGCGCAAGCCCGGTGGCATCATGACCGGCGCGCCGGTCCCGGTCCTTGCCTGGCCGCCGGACGAGGACCGGGTCGAGGCGATCTTCGAGCGGCTGTCGAGGATCATGCCGGAGCCGAAGACCGAGCTGACGTTTCAGGACCCCTTCACCCTGGTCGTCGCCGTCGCCCTGTCGGCCCAGGCCACGGACGTCGCGGTCAACAAGGCCACGGAAAAGCTGTTCGCCGTGGCCGATACGCCCGCGAAGATACTGGCGCTGGGGGAGGAGGGGCTGGTCCCCTACATCGCCTCGATCGGCCTGTACCGGAACAAGGCGAGGAACGTCATCGCCCTGTCCCGGATCATCCTTGACCAGCACAGCGGCGTGACGCCGCTGAACCGGACCGATCTGCAGGCCCTGCCCGGCGTGGGCCGAAAGACGGCCAGCGTGGTGCTGAACGAACTGGGGATCGAGCCGGCCATCGCCGTCGACACCCACGTCTTCCGCGTCTCGCACCGGCTGGGGCTGGCCAATGCCGCGACCGCCGACAAGGTCGAGGACCAGCTGCACCGGATCGTCCCCGAGGCCTTCCTGCCCAAGGCCCACCACTGGCTGATCCTGCACGGTCGCTACAGCTGCACGGCGCGGAAACCGGACTGTCCGGGGTGCGTGATCTCCGACCTGTGCCCGTCGCGGGGGCTGATGGCGGGAAACGGCGAGGCCGTTCAGCCGTCCAGCCGCGTCCGTACCGCTTCGGCGAAGAGCAAACCCCGGTCAGCAGCCTCCGACAAATAGAAGTCCGGCTCGATCAGCTCGGCCTCCATCAGCAGCCACTGCCCCGCGTGTTCGACCATGTCGATGCGGGCGTACAGCAGGGGCTCCTCGATCGCCGCCAGCACCCGGTCGGCGAGGGCCAGCGCCTCCACCGGGGGATGGGCGACCGCCGCATAGCGGCCGCCGAACTGGGACTGGATGCGGAAATCACCGGGCGCGGCGGTCTTGAGCACCGCGTGGCTCTGCCGCCCGCCGAAGAACAGCAGCGACAGTTCCCCCGCCGTGGCCAGGTCGGGCAGGAAGGGCTGGATCATGGTGGCCCCTTCCGGCGCATCGACCAGGGCCTCGCCCCGCCCGATCTTCAGCGTCTTCCAGGCCCCGCCAGAGACGGTCGGCTTGACGATCAGGGTTTCGGTCCCGAATCGGTCGAAGGCGGCCTCGACCTGCTCCGGGGTGACGCCATCGCCCCAGGCCGTCGGGGGTATGGCGATGCCCGCCGCTTCCAGACGTCGCAGATAGGCCTTGTCGGAGTTCCAGTTCAGGACGCTGGCCGGATTGGCCAGCCTCACGCCCGCCCCGGCCCAGGTCCGTGTCGCCTCCAGCCACAGGGCGTGGTGCTGGTGATAGCCCCAGGCCAGCAGCGGCAGGACCAGCGGGAAATCGAGCAGCGCCGACGCATCCCGGGCATGGTCCGGCCAGGCCATTGGACGCGTGGTGACGCCGGTCAGGGCCAGGGCGGCCGACAGCCGCTCCAGCACCACCGGCCAGTGCGGGCCATAGGTGCCGTCACCGGCGGCGGGGGTCAGGACGGCGATTCCGGTCATCGAAGGCCTCTCATAGGTATAAGGATGTCCTTATATCTTTTTGAGCCTGAGGGCAGGCGGGACTGGTGCTGGATCGCCGCGCCCGCTATGGGGCCGTCATGACCCGGAACGCCCCCACCTTTGACGTCTGCGCAGTCGGCAATGCCATCGTCGATGTCCTGAGCCCCTGTGATGACGCCTTCCTGGCCGCGCACGCCTTGACGCCGGGCTCGATGCAGCTGGTCGACGAGACCCAGAGCGCGGCCCTGTATGAGGCCATGGCCGCGGGCGTTGAGGCCTCGGGCGGCTCGGCCGGTAACACCGTCGCGGGCGTTGGCAGCTTCGGTGGACGCGCCGCCTATATCGGCAAGGTCGCGCCCGACACCCTGGGTCAGGTCTTCAGCCACGACATCCGCGCGGCGGGTGTGCATTTCGACACGCCCGTCCTTGACGGCGGAGCCGGAACCGGCCGCTGCCTGATCAATGTCACGCCCGACGGCCAGCGTACCATGTGCACCTTCCTGGGCGCCGCGAACCAGCTGTCGGTCGCCGATATCGACGCCGACCTGATCGGATCCAGCGCCATCGTCTATCTGGAAGGCTATCTGTTCGACCCGGCCCCGGCCCGCGCGGCCTTCGAGGCCGCCGCTGCCGCCGCCCACGCGGCGGGCCGCAAGGTCGCCATCACCCTGTCGGACACCTTCGTCGTCGCCCGCTGGCGCGCCGAATTGCTGGCCTTCATCAAGGCTTCGGCCGACATCGTCCTGGCCAACGAGGGCGAGCTGGCCGCCCTGTTCGAGACGGACGACTTCGACGCCGCCGCCGCGCAGCTGGCCTCCATGGTCGAGATCGCCGCGATCACGCGGGGCGAGCACGGCTCCGTCATTCTTTCGGGCGACGACCGGGTCCCGGTCGCGGCCTATCCCGTCGACAAGGTCGTCGACACCACAGGCGCAGGCGATCAGTACGCGGCAGGCTTCCTTCTGGGCGTCGCGCGCGGCCTGACGCTGGAGCAGTCCGGCAAGCTGGGTTCGCTGGCGGCGTCCGAGGTCATCGCTCACTGGGGTCCGCGGCCGATGGTCGTGCTGTCAGCCCTGGCAGCCGGTCATGGGCTTGCCCTGACCCCGGAGATCATCGAGCGAACGTAGGCTTATCGCTGATGGGCTTGCCCAGGCGAAATCGTGGCGTTCAGGCTGTTTGCGACCCCTTCCGTCATGCCCGCAGCCGCCGGAAACCGCGAGGCCGAAGACCCATGTCTCCTCTCCGTCCCAAAGGGATGGGGAGGAGACGGAGGAGGTCTCAGATTTCCTGGTTGTAGGCCCCGACCTCGGGGTGGGCCGCCAGCCGGGGTTTGACCTCCTCGCGGAACAGGGCGCGCATGTCATCCGCGGACCGCATGGATTCGACGACCACAACCAGTTCCGGCTTGTTGGAGGAGGCCCGCACCAGAACCCACGACCCGTCTTCCATGTGGACCCGCGCGCCGTTGACGGTGATGACCTCGACGATCTTGCGGCCCAGGATCGAGCCGCCCCCGGCCTCCAGTTTTTCGTATTCGGCGACGATTTTGGCCAGGACGTCGTATTTGATCTCGTCGTCGCAGTGGGGCGACATGGTCAGGGACGTCCAGGCGTCCGGCAGGGACGACTTCAGCTCGAACAGGGTCTTGTCGGGGTTCCGGTCCAGCATCTGCAGGACGGCGGCGGCGGCGACCAGGCCGTCGTCGTATCCGCGCCCGATCGGGTTGGCCAGGAAGAAGTGGCCCGACTTCTCGAACCCGGCCAGGGCTCCCAGTTCGGCGGTCTTGCGCTTGATGTAGGAGTGGCCGGTCTTCCAGTAGACGGTGGTCGCGCCATTGGCGGCCAGGACCGCGTCGGTCTTGTACAGGCCCGTCGATTTCACATCGACGACGAAGGTGGCGTTGGGGTGCAGGGCCGACAGGTCGCGGGCCAGCAAGAGGCCGATCTTGTCGGCGAAGATCTCCTCGCCGGTGTTGTCGACCACGCCGCAGCGGTCGCCGTCGCCGTCGAAGCCCAGCGCCAGGTCGGCGCCCGTCTCGCGGACCCGCTGCGCCATCTGCACCAGCATGGCATGGTCTTCCGGGTTTGGATTGTATTTGGGGAAGGTCCAGTCGAGGTCGGTGTCCATCTCGATCACCTCGGCCCCCATCCGGCGCAGCGCCTCGGGCGCGAAGGCCCCGGCCGTGCCGTTGCCGCAGGCGCAAACGACCTTCAGCGGGCGGGTCAGCCGGATCGATCCGACGACCTCCTGGATGTAGCGTTCCCGGAAATTCTCGACCCGCTCCAGACGCCCGCCGGGCCGGGCGACGCCCTGGCCTTCCAGGACGATCTGCTTCAGCCGGCCGATCTCCTCGGGGCCGAAGGTGACGGGCGGGTTGGTGCCCATCTTGACCCCGGTCCAGCCGTTCTCGTTGTGGCTGGCCGTGACCATGGCCACGCAGGGGGCGTTCAGGGCAAACTGGCCGAAATAGGCCATGGGCGACAGGGCCAGGCCGATGTCCAGCACCTCCATCCCGCCTTCCAGAAGGCCCAGGATCAGGGCCTGTTTGACGCTGATCGAATAGGACCGGAAGTCATGCCCGACGACGATGCGCGGCTGGACCCCGGTCTCGTGGACATAGGTCGCCAGCGCCAGACCCAGGGCCTGGATGCCCAGCAGGTTGATCTCCTTCTCCAGGATCCAGCGGGCGTCGTATTCGCGGAACCCCGTCGGCTTCACGAGGGCGGTGGTCTCGTAGGCGAAGGTGTTCGGGACCAGGTCCTGGCGGGGCTTTTGCATCGGGGTGTCCTTGGAGGTGCGGCAGGGTCTGGCCGGCGCGGTATAACCGCAGCGCCGGGGGCGGACAACAACGCGCGACCGGTGTTAAGGCTGCGACTGCAACGTCGGGTTCGAGGGTATGCGGGTCATGAAGGCCTTGAAGATCGCGGGCCTGGTCCTCGCCCTGTCGCTCGGCGCGACGGGTGCCCGGGCGCAGACGGCGGCCGACGGGCTGGCCGCCATGCAGGCGCGGCTGGCCGCGTCGGAGGGTTATGCTGGCGTCTTCGGCGTGTCGCGGGGAGGCCAGACCGGGGTCGCGGCCATGGCCCGGACGGACGGCGCCTGGCCGGTCGATCCGTCCACGCCGGTCCGCTGGGCCTCGGTGTCCAAGATGATCACGGCGATCCTCGTGTTTCAGCAGATCGATGCCGGAACAATGGCGCAGGACGCGACGGTCGCCACCTATCTGCCCGGGACGACCGTGGCCAATGCCGACAGGATCACCATCCGGCAGCTTCTGTCGCACCGCTCGGGCCTCGCGGCGGAGCTGGAGACGCCCGACGGCCCGCCCGGCGACCCCTTGCAGTCCTGCGGGGCGGCCAGGGCCGAACCGGGGTCCGGCTTCCTCTACAACAACTGCGACACCATCGTGGTGGGCAAGGTGCTGGAGGCGGTGACGGGCCGGGCCTTTCTCGATCTGGTCAACAGCCGCATCGGCGCGCCGCTGGGCCTGACGCTGACCCTGCCCGAGGCGCCGCGGGTCGAGGCGACGATGGAGGACGGCTCACCCGAGGAACGGGTCTGGCTCTCTGGCTTCGGCCCCGCCGGAGGCCTCTACGGCACGATCGGCGACATGCTGACGATCGACATGGCCCTGATCGAGGGCCGGCTGATCTCGGCCGCATCGCTCGACGCGATGCTGACCGGTGACCCGGCCTCGGGCTATGCCGCGCTCAGCGTCTGGTCATACTCGCCCGACCTCGGGGCCTGTATCGGCACGACCCGGCTGGTCGAGCGTTATGGCGAGATCGGCGGGGTCCAGGTGCGCAACTTCCTGCTGCCGGATTTGAAGGTCGCGCTGGCCATATATTCCAATGACCACAGGACGGCGTTCGGGGAGGTCTGGCAGGGAGAGGGGCTGTCGATCGACCTGATCTGGGCGGCCGTCTGCGGGGCGTCTTCCGCCGCTTGACCGGGCCGGGCGTGCGCCCTACCCCGGTGGACCGCCTTCGGAGAGCCCGCGACCCATGCCTCGACTGATCCTGTTGCGTCACGGCCAGAGCCAGTGGAACCTCGAGAACCGCTTCACCGGCTGGGTCGATGTCGATCTGACGGCGGAAGGCGAAGCCCAGGCGCGGCACGGCGGCGCGCTGATCGCCCGGGCCGGGTTCAAACCGGCGGTCATGTTCACCTCCGTCCTGACGCGGGCGAAACGCACCGGGGCGCTGGCGCTGCAGGCGGCGGGCCTGGCGGACGTGCCCGTCATCGCCGACTGGCGGCTGAACGAACGGCACTACGGTGGCCTGACCGGGCTCGACAAGGCCGAGACCGCGCGTCTTCACGGCGAGGATCAGGTCAGGATCTGGCGGCGCAGCTATGACATCCCGCCCCCGCCCCTCGAGGCCGGCAGCGAATGGGATTTCGCGGCCGATCCCCGCTATGCCGGACAGGCCATTCCGGACACCGAAAGCCTCAAGACCACGCTGGACCGTGTCCTGCCCTACTGGAACGCGGCGATCGCGCCCCGGCTGGCGGCGGGGGAGGACGTGCTGATTGCAGCCCACGGCAACAGCCTGCGCGCCATCGTCAAACACCTGTTCGCGGTCCCGGACGATCAGATCGTCGGCGTCGAGATTCCGACCGGCAATCCGCTGGAGATCGACCTCGATTCCAGGTTGAAGCCGACCGGCGCCCGCTATCTGGACGCGGACCGCGCGACCGCATTGCCGGGACTCCCTGCGTGAGCGACGCCGCAGCCGACCAGATCCACATGCGCCGGGCCATCGACCTGGCGCTGGCCCGCATGGGCGAGACCTGGCCCAATCCCGCCGTGGGCTGCGTGATCGTCAAGGACGGCGTCGTCCTGTCGGAGGCCGCGACGGCCCCGGGCGGCCGCCCCCATGCCGAGGAGCAGGCCGTACCCGCCGCCGGTGCCGGCGTGGCCGGGGCCACGGCCTATGTGACCCTCGAACCGTGTGGTGCCCGCTCGTCGGGCCGCGCCTCCTGTGCGCAGTTCCTGGCCGAAGCGGGGATCGCGAGGGTGGTGATGGCCGCGCTCGATCCCTCGCCGTTCGCCTCGGGCCGGGGCACCGAGCGGCTGCGCCAGGCCGGCCTGCAGGTCGAGACAGGGCTGATGAAGGACGAGGCGGGCGTTCTGTCCGAAGGTTTCCTGCACCGGCTGGAGACCGGCCGTCCGATGGTCCGGATCAGTGCCGATGGAACCGGGTTCGACGCGCGGTTTGCAGCCTCCCCCCGCGCGGATCTGGTGACTGAGCTGAAACGGCTGGGCGAGGCCGGATACACGCGGCTCTGGACCGGTCCGGGCGAGCTGGCGGATGCGCTGACCGAGCAGGGGCTGCTGACATCCCAGAGCCTGATCGGCTGAGGAGGAATCGCTTCGCGATTCCGCCGATGCCGAGACTCAGGCTCCGGATATGAGCGAGGGCATGATTCACGCTTTCGGCTGGACCCACGATGTGGGTCCAGCTCAATCGATCAGGCCCTGGGATAGAGTTGTTCCGGTTGACGCGGGGGGTAGCAACGCGTCATTCGCCGGTGCCCCGTTTTCAGCTGGTGGAACGCTGTCACCGAGAGGGTCATCCGCCGCTTCGGTGACATCGACCGGTGCCTGCATGCTGCGGTCCGATCTCGCTCCGGGCCGTGGCAGGTCCAGTCCCAGACCCGGCGAGCCTCGGAAGCTGAGCGGCGTAAGCGTGTAGGAGTAGCCCCGCCCGGTCTGAAAGGCCGAATTCATGTCGGCGGCGTATCGATCGACCAGGTCCCCCATCTCGTCGTTGGTGCGAACGATGGTCGGAGTCAGCAGGATCAACAGCTCGGTTCTGGCTCCCGAGACCGTGTTGGTCTGGAACAGGGAGCCCACCAGCGGGACGTCCTTCAGGAACGGGATACCGGTATTGGCCTTGGTGTAGGTGTTCGAGATCAAGCCGCCGAGGACCCCGGTCCAGCCGTCGCCCAGATTGATCTGCGTCGTCAGGCTGCGGTTCAGAATGGTCGGGCTGGCGATCGCCGAATTGGGCGGATCGCCGACCTCGGAAATCTCCTGGCTGATGGTGATGTCCACCCGGTCGCCAAACACGACCGGCTCTACCTCCAGGATGACCCCGGTCTGCCGGTATTGGACGCTCTGAAGGATGTCGGTCGCGCCCGGCCTGGTCGCGGTGTCGGTGGCGCGTTGAGAGGTGATGATCGGGACGTCGGTGCCGACCTGGAACCGGGCCTGGCCGCCGCTGCGTGTCACAAGTCTGGGCCGGGAAAGAATGTTGACCTTGTTGTTCGAGGCCAGGGCGTTGATCCTGGCCCGAAGATCCGGGCCGACGAATGTGAAGCTCGCGCCGGTGGCACCGATCCCCAGACCCCCCTCGGTACCGCCGGTCCAGACGCCGTCGCCCCGGGTCTCGCGGCCGAAAAGTTCGACCCCCAGCTTCGTATCGTCGTCCAGGGTCACCTCGGCGATGATCACTTCGATAACGACCTGCGGTGCCGGCGTGTCCAGATTCTGGAGAAGCGAATAAAGCTGGGCGTAGTCGCTGGCCGTGCCGGTGAACAGAATCCGGTTGCCCATCGGATCGACGATCAGCCTGCCGGCACCGAATTGACCTGTGGCCCCGGTGAGGCCCGCTGTCGGGGTCGCCGCGCCGGCTTGTGCCGGGGCCGTGCCAGGAACGCCGACCGGGGGCTGGGCGGCGGCCGTCGTGGGCGACTGTCCCGACGCCAGCTGTCCCAGGGATTGAGCGTCGGTATTTCTGACCTGATAGACGAAGGTGGTCAGCCGGTCTCCCATGGCCGCCGGCTGGTCGAGCTGCTGGATCCAGTAGCGTACGCGGGCCACGACCTGCGGATCGTCGGCAAAGACCAGGATCTGGTTGGCCGCCTGGAACGAAAGAATGACGATAGAGCGTCGTGCAGGTGCCTGCCGCGAAACGACGAACCCCTCGGTGATCAGAACCTGTTCGAGGGAGCTCGCCAGGGCGTCGGCCGCCCAGTAGATCGGCTCGACCCGGAGGACTTCGGCGCCGGCGAAGCGGGGTTGGTCGAGACTGCGAAGGGCTTGAGTGACGTTGGCCACATCACGACTCTGGCCAGAAATGATCAGTGTATTGGATAGTTGATCGATCGTAATGCGCGCCCCCGAAAGCTCGGGGTACAGATCACTGAGCAATCCCTGGAGTACATTCACCTCAATCGTCTGAACCGGGAACAGCTGTACGATGCGTCCGCCTGGGGCCGTCGTTCGGCCTCGGGTGATATCCGCTGTCACATTGCTGGTTGCAGCCGAACCGATAATCACGGCGTTGCCTTCAATATAGATCTCGATGTCATACTGACGGAGCGCGATTTGCGTCAGTCGGAAGAGGTCGCGGCGGCTGACCGTGCCGCCCGTCCCTCCTGAAATCAAATCCGTTCGACCCGCCACATCCGGGCCGACGGAATAGGGCAGATTCAGAAGGTTGCCGAAGACGGTGGCGACGAACTGCGGGATGGGCTGTGGCGTCAGGGTGGCGTCGACCATCCCCTCAGGCACAAGGGCGGCGATCTGAGCGTCCGTTGCCGGCACGCGGGCCGCAACGGCGCTGGTTGCGGCGGGAATGTCAAGAACGGACGGCTCGTTCACCCGACGCTCAGGGGCTGTGTCGCCACCACCACGGACGGTCGCTTCAGGCAGGTGCTGCCCCACTTCCAGATCGAGCCCGTTCCGGGCCACAGGCGCGGTAAGGGTGGGGAAGGCGGCGCAGCCGGCCGTGAGCAGGAGCGGTGCGAGGCAGACCGTCAGCAGAAACCGTGAGCGGCAGGCCGCGCCACTCTCCCGCACCGCCGTGGTGGCGCCCAACATGCTCATCGATCAAGTCCTGCCATAGAGTCGAATGACGCGGGTCTCGCGTCCTTTTGCCAGCGTGACACTGATCCCCGAAATTTCCTTTACCCGCCAGCCATCAGCGAAGATGGCACCGACGCCGAGCCGTCGCGCGCCGTCGAGCAACACCTTGACCTCGCCCGACTGAGGATCGCGGGAAACGCCCCGGATCGCCGCCGCGAAGGTGACCGCGATATCCGGCGGTGGGGGCGGTGGGGGTGGTGGAGGCGGGGGGGGAGGCGGAGGTGGGGGAGGCGGATCGGACTGGAGCGCCCGAAGCAACCGGACCGCCTCGGTCGTACCCTCGCCGGGACGCAGCGTCAGCGTCTGGGGAGCCTGGCCGCGTCGGCCGATGGTCAGTCCCGGGGGTTCGGTCACAGGCACCCAGAGGCCAGCCAGAAAAGCCGCCAGCAGAACCGCAGGGACAAGAAGGGCGAGGATCCTCATGTGGCGGGTGCCTCGGCGATTGCGGTTCGTGTCGGGAACTCCAGTCCAAGGGTGACGCGCCCACGATTCATCACAACGGCACCTTCGAAAGCCGGAGGCGGAGCCCTTTCGAACGCGAACCGGGTGATCCGGAATCCTTCAGGCCAGCTCGCGACTTCGTCCAGCAGCCTGAAGGTCGGAGCCCAGAGGAGATCGCCTTGCACTTGCGCGGAGACCCATGTCACCGGGCCGGTCGCCGTCACGGTTTCGTTCGTCTCGATCACCGCGCCGGAAAGAGCGGCGTCTGTTGCAGCTTCGGTCAGACGCTGCTCAATCCGAACCCGAACGATATCGACATTGGAGCCGGCAAAGCCCCAGTCGTCCATGTCGCGGATGGCCAGGTTGCGCGCGGCGCGATTGTTGGCGTTGGTCGCCTGAACCCACGCGCGGCGGGCGGTGTCGCGGGTCGAGAGCGCGTCGGCGTAGGCGGATTCTGCGCGGTCGCGAGCATCCATCGCGGCGATCGGCGCGTAGAGAATTGCCCCGGCGACGAGACCGGCCAGAAGAAGACGCTCGCGCGGGGTCGCGCGGGCGAGCCGCACGCGCAGCCCGTCGGCATAGGCCCGCGTCCGGATCGTAACCGTTTCGACTATGGTCAGAGACAAGGTTGTACCGTGAATGCCGATCGCGGATCCCCCAGCGCCCTCAAAACGGCATCTTTCGGATCGACCATGAGTTCCGCTATACCAGCGATGGAAAACGGGGAATAGCTTAGAGTTTCGAGCGTCATGGCTCCGAACGCCCCTTGGCGATGAGTTCGAGAATCCTGATGACCAAGCACAATGTCGATTTCACGTCACGCCGCGACCTGCGGGGCCATCGGGCCAGGCGCGTTGATGGGCGTGCAGGCTACAGCCTCCTCGAGATCCTGGTCGTGCTGGCCATTATCGCTCTGATCGTAGCGGTCGTCGGGCCGCGTCTGTTTACCCAGCTGGACAGGTCGAAGACGACGACGGCGCGGCTGCAGATCCGCTCACTCGAAGCGGCGCTGGAGACGATGCGACTGGACATCGGCCGCCTGCCAACCACGGCGGAGGGTCTGAACCTGCTGGTTGCTGCGGATCCGGCCACGGTCAATGGCTGGTACGGCCCCTATCTGGCCGAGAAGCTTCCCAGCGATCCGTGGGGTCGCCCCTATATCTACGAGGCCCCGACGGCTTCGACCGGCGCGCCGACGACGGCTGCGGTCGATGGTGCACTGCAAGGGCCGGCCGGCGAGACCCAGCCCAAGGTCATGAGCTACGGTGCCGACGGGACCGTCGGTGGCGAAGGGGTGAATGCCGATGTCACCAGCGCCCAACCCTAGAATCTCACGCGGGGGCTTCAGTCTTGTCGAGATCCTGGTGGTCCTGGCCATCATGGCCCTGGCGACTGCTATCATTCTGCCCAATGGCGGACGGCTGATGGACCAGACCATCGCCCAGGCTGTGTTCTTCGAATTCCAGCGGGATGTGCTTCAGCTGAGGCGTGAAGCGAACCGGTCGGGCGAGGCGATCACCATCCTTTCCACCGGAGAGGAGCCGACCGGGGCGTCGGAACGGACGCTGGCGCTGCGCGAGGGTTGGAGCTACGTCCTGACACCGGCCCTGACGATCGACGATGCGGGAGCGTGCGCGCCCGGAAGGGCCGTTCTGACCCGTAGCGGCGCGCCGATCATGCGCCTGCGTGTGGAAGGCGCGGACTGCCGCTTCACGCGCTACCTGCCTACCCCGCCTGGTCGGCGATGACCGACATCTCGATGATCAGATTGCGGGTCGTCGGTTCGATGCGGGGACGAATGTTTTCGAAATAGCCCGAGCCTTCGAGCTCGGCGACCAGTTCGTCCAGTCTCTCCGAAGCGGCCGGGGGCAGGGTCATGGACAGGTTGCCTGTCTCCGCGTCCATGGCGATCGGCGACAGGTCGTAGAGGGCGGCGGCGCTGATCGCCGCGCCTGCGGCGCTCAGCGGACTGGTCTCGCGCGCCACCGACTGGAACGCCGCCAGGCGGGCATCATTGGCGCGGCCTGGACCGCCGGTGCCGACCGCCGGAGTCGCGGCGACGATTTCGGCCGTCTGCCGGGCGACGTCGCGGGTCTCGCGATCCAGTCCGAACATCGCTCCGAGGGCATAGAAGGCGGTCGCCAAAGCGGCCATTGCAACCACGCCTGTGCCCAGAGCCAGGGCTTGATCGCGGGAGATTTCCACGCTGGACAGACCAAAGGCCTGTCCTTCGATGCTCGCCGGCAGGACGACAGGCGCTGGCAATGTGTCCGGCGCGTCCTCGCCCGTCGAGTACAGACGTGTGATGTCGGACCAGGCGCGTTGGTCAAAGCGATACTTGCGCCATGATGAGACCTTCAGCGTCTCGCTTTCCCAAAGCTGAGCCTCGTAGCCACCGGCTATGCTGAGAATTCGCCAGCCGGTGCCACGGGGTATGGCGAGCGATTCCGGACGGACCACCGGACGAAGGCGACCGTAGCGGGCAAGGATGGGTTCGCGGACGCGTGCCAGGTCCCACCACCAGACACCGAGGCCCTTGCCGATTGGAAGCACGAGACTACCGGTCTCCAGATAGGGGCCGTTTGCGAGGGCGTAGATCGCAGCCGCCCGACGCCGCTGGTTCCTGGGCAATGCGCCGGGGTCGAAGAGGGCGTAACTGCACAGGTCGCGGCCAAGGAGAAGCACCGGCGGACGCAAACGACCCAGGAGGCCGGCGTCCATCACGACCTCGAAGCGGCCGTCGGACCCCAGACGATCAACGCGGGGCTGCAGGAAACTCAGGGGCATTGACGGGATCCGGGTCGGAGCGGCGCGCCTCGCTGAATTCGGTGCGATCGATCCAAAAAGGGCGCTCCGCGTTCGTCGGCGTCAGGGTTAGCCGTCCCGTATAGATCCAGCGGGAAAGCCTGTCTTCCATGGTGTAGATAATCCGCCCCGACGGGTAAAAGGACCCTATTTCGGGATCGGTGTCCAGCACCGCTCCCGTGTCGGCTACGGCTTGGTCCATAGAGTAGAACGGCTGAACCTCGCGCGCGCGGACGGCGGTCCGAGCCTGGGTTTCTGTCATGCCGAACAGGATCTGCAGAGCCTCGATGTCTGCGGTGTTGATGTTTAGCTGAAAGGTGGCCGCGTCGGCCGCGAGGGAAGGCTTGAGTTCGCGCCATGCCGTCGGAGCGATGGCCTGGCGCGCGCCCAGGACGTTCATCAGTTCATCGACGGATCGCAGCGGACGATTCGCCGGACCCTCGCTGCCCGCAGGATAGTCGGACCGCTCGGCCCCATTGGCGGTCTTCAGATTATCCGGATCGCTGTAGTCAGCCAGGGCAGCCTCGAGGGATCGCGCATTCGCCGCAGATACGTTCAGGCGAGCCATCAGCCGGCTCATGACCGGTCCGGCGATGCGCGAGACATTGACCATGCCCGCCTGATCCTGGAGCCGGATGATCGCCGTCGTCCCATACCGGTAGGGCCGCCCATCGAGCCGAAGATCGGTGGCGTTAGCCATGCCGGCAAGGAAGGCCGCCTCTCTGGCCGGATCCGGCGCTTCGAACTCACCGGGCGGTAGTGGCGCATCGATCAACAAGCCGGCTGGCCCCAGCCGTTCCGTCGCGCCCAGATAGGCAATGCGCGCCTCGACGGTCATGGCCTGCTGGGTGAATGCCACGCGCGCTCGTGCCAGGCCGGCCTCGCGTGTCAGACTGGCCAGTGCGGTGATGGCGACCAGGAAAATGAGCGTGACCACGCTTGTGACGACCAGCACGGTCGGCAGTATGAAACCTGTCGGGCGCTGCCGGGCGGGAAAGGGGACCATGCTAGATCTGGTCGCCCGGCATGATCCAGCTCGCCGGAAAGCCGCTGGCGGCGGTGTCCATGATGTCGGGTCCGCCGGGATTGGACAGGCGCAGGTAGACGAAGGCGGATACGGGCACGGTCACCGCAACAGGGCCGGACCCGGGTTCGGGCGCGTTGGTCCAGGCCGGGGACCAGACCTCACCATCAGTCGAATAGGAAAATGCCGCGCCCGGGCCCAGCAACATCAGACGTGTGGATCGGCCGCCGGCGTGACATATCAGGGCAGGCCGACCAGCCACGGGTTCGATGGAGAGCCGCAACCGGCCCTGCCAGCCGCGGGGGGCGCAAGCGGTGGCCCGGCGCATCACCGCCTCGCCTTCGATCGAGGTCGAACTCCCGTTTACTGCTTCTCGTTGCGCATCGCGAATGGTGGCGACGGGGCGGATGAGGAGACTGCCGATCACCGTGCGTGCGTCGGCCACGGCGATCTCGTTGTCGGCGGCGTTCAGGGCATTGCGGCCCAGCCGAAATCCGTTGTCGCTGGCGCTGCGGCCGATCGAGAAAACAAGCGCCAGCGCCATCGACCCGATCGCCAGAACGACCAGCGCTTCGATCAGCGAAAAACCAGTCCTCGGCCAGCGCCGCATCATCGCTCCACATGCGGGTTGGCCGCCGCAGCAGTCTAGGCCGGGATCCTCCTCGCCGCCAGACGCCTTGGCCTTCAAGGGGTTCGCTGGTATGGGTCCCCCGTTTCGGGGGACACCATTCGTGAAGCTGAAGTCGGGATTTCTGATCGGCGGGGCCATCGCGGCTTGCGCCGGACTGAGTCTGGCGGGCGCCCCCGCGCCGGTGCCCGCCCCGCTGGACGACACAGGGGTGCAGGTCGCTGCTGCGCCTCCCGTGATGTCCGCCCGCGAACGCCGTGAACGCTTCGACGAACGGGTCCAGGCCATGTTGAAGGCCGGCGAAGGTTCGCGTTTGACCGACGAGCCCCGGCCGCGCCGACGCGTTTCCGCTCCAGGGTCGACCGCGTCGCGACCCGCCCGCGCGGTGCCGACGTCCACGGCGACCCCGGTCGACGTCGTTGCCGCTGCGTCTTCGAACCTGCGCACTGTCTCCCTTCCAGACTCTCCGTCGCAGACGATCGCCGCCGCCCTGCGTCGCCCGACCACGCCGATCGATTGCCTGACACAGGCCATCTATTACGAGGCCCGCAGTGAGAGCGAAGAGGGCCAGGCGGCTGTCGCCGAGGTGATCCTGAACCGCGCGCGCAGCGGCCGTTATCCGCGCGAAGTCTGCGACGTCGTCTATCAGCGCAATGCCCGCACCTGTCAGTTCTCCTATACCTGCGATGGGTCTATCGGCCGGACCCGGATTAACGCCGGTTCCTGGGCCAAGGCGGAACGTATCGCGCGCGAGGTCTACGCCGGCAGTACCCAAACCCTGCTGCCGGCACGGTCGGTCAATTATCACGCAGACTATGTCGCCCCCCGCTGGGGGCGACGCCTGGAGCGGGTGCGTCAGATTGGGGCCCATATTTTTTATGGCGCGGCGCTGAACGGCGGGACGCCGGGCGCGTCCGATGATGCGCCCAGCACCCACGAGCCGTCCGGCCGGCTGACGTTCGTGCGCCTGGACGCGCTCGAGCGCGCGCATGATGTCTTCCGCGACAGAGCCCAGGCCCCACGGCCGGTGGACGCTGCCCCGCCGGCGACGCAATAGTCGCGTCGTGAGGCCATTGGACACCTCGAGCGCCAACGTCATCCTGATCGGCGCACATCGGCACCACGATGGACGCGGTTGGTTCAGCGAGACCTACGCCGCACCCCGATTTGGCGAACTTGGAATCCACTGCGCCTTCCCGCAGGACAATCAGTCGTGGACTCGCAGCGCGGGCACCGTGCGCGGATTGCACTTCCAGCAGCCACCGTTCTCACAGGCCAAGCTGGTAAGCTGCGTGCGTGGCCGGGTTCACGACTGCATTGTCGATGTGCGGGTTGGATCGCCAACCTATGGACATAGCCTTTCGGTCGAACTGACGGACGCTGGCGAGCAACTGTTTATACCTGCTGGATTTGCGCACGGCTTCATGACCCTGACCGATGACGTGACGGTCTCGTACAAGGTCTCTGCGCTTTACAATGCCGACGCAGAGATGGGCGTGGCATGGAACGATCCGGCCCTGGCGATCCTGTGGCCACGTCTTGGGTCGGAGATTAACGTATCGGAGCGCGACCAGCGCCTTCCGCCACTGGCCGAGGTGACCAGCCTCTTTCGTTATGACGGCGGCGGTCCATTATCCCTGACGCGTGTCTAGGGCCTGATCGGCTGAGGTGGAATCGCTTCGTGATTCCGCCGATGCCGTGAATCAGGCTCCAGAGATCAGCGAGGGCATGATTCACGCTTTCGGCTGGACCCACGACGGGGGTCCACCTCAACCGATCATGCTCCTAGTCAAAGGGGTATCGTCGAGAATCTTGGTCCCGTTGGGTCAGGCTTGGGCAAAACGTGCCGTGTCGAGACAGCGCGCAAGATATCGGCCGTAATCCGACCCGACCATTCGGGAAGCGATCGCTTCCAGCGCTGCGTCGTCGATATAGCCCATCTGATGGGCGACTTCCTCGGGGCAACCAATTTTCATGCCCTGGCGCTGCTCTATGGTGCGGACGAGGATTGCCGCTTCAAGCAGGCTCTCCGGCGTGCCCGTGTCCAGCCAAACGACGCCGCGATCCAGTCTCTCCACCGCCAACTGGCCACGCTCGAGATAAATCCGGTTTATGTCAGAAATCTCAAGCTCGCCTCGCGACGAAGGTGTCAGATCAGCGGCAATGTCGACCACCTGTGTGTCGTAGAGATAGAGGCCGGTAACGGCCCAGTTTGACCGGGGGCGGGTCGGTTTTTCTTCAATCGAACGCGCCCGCCCGGCCGCATCGAAAGCCACCACACCATAACGTTCCGGGTCGGCAACCTGATGAGCGAAGACGGTGGCACCGCTTTCGCACGGCGCACCCGACACCTTTCTCAGGCGTTCGGGCAGGCCGTCGCCGTGAAACAAATTATCACCGAGGATAAGCGCCGAGCGATGGCCGGCCACAAAGTCGCTCCCCAGGACGTAGGCCTGGGCGATTCCGCCAGGAGTCGGCTGCGCGAGGTATGAAAACGATAGCCCCAGCGCGTTGCCGTCGCCGAGCAAGGCCTGGAAAGCCGCCTGATCGCGCGGCGTGGTGATGATCAGGATTTCGCGAATGCCCGCCAGCATCAAGGTCGTCAGCGGATAATAGATCAGGGGCTTGTCATAAACCGGCATGAGCTGTTTGGACGTCACGCTGGTCATGGGATGCAATCGCGTGCCGGTGCCGCCAGCCAGAATTATTCCTTTCAAGATCTGAGTCTTTCCCGTTCGATTTCAGACACAACGTCTGCCAGGGCGGTGCGCCAGTCGCGCATCGTGATACCATGATCACTGTATAGCCGGTCGCAGGACAGGCGCGAGTTGCGGGGCCGCCTTGCAGACGAAGGGTACTGCGCAGCGGGTATGGCAACGACCGTGGTGGCGCGCCCGGCAAGGCTTACAAGCTCGGCGGCCAGCTCGGCCCAACTGGCTTGTCCCGCATTGACGCAGTGATAGACGCCGGTCGGCGCGGATGGATCAGAGATCATGGCGGTCGTCACGGTCTCCAGGGCCCTCGCAAGATCGTCCGCTGACGTCGGACTGCCGATCGTATCCGCCACGACGGACAGCACGCCTTTATGGGCAGCGGCCTCGAGAATCGTGCGGGCGAAGTTCTTGCCACGGGCGCTGACGACCCATGCCGTTCGAACGACCACCCCGCGCGGGTGACCGGACAGCACAGCCAGCTCGCCCGCTCGCTTCGAGGCCCCATAGACATTGATCGGGTTGGCTGGATCGTGTTCGGCGTAGGGGCGATCACTCTCCCCATCGAACACGAAGTCGGTCGAAATATGGACCAGCGGGATGTCGGCGCGTCGCGTCAGGTCCGCCAGACGCGCCGGTACCAGGGCGTTGCTCAACACTGCATCGCCGACGTGCGTCTCGGCCAGATCCACTGCCGTGAAGGCGGCTGCGTTGATGACCGCGTGGAAAGGCTGACGCTCGAAACAGGCGTCCAACGCCTCTGTGTCTGTCAGATCCAGCTCCGCCCGGGTCGGACGAAGAAGATTGACACCGGGTGCCCATCGAACTTTGGCCAATGCCTGCCCGATCTGGCCCTGCCCGCCCGTGACAAGGATGTTGATCGGATCAGCCACCCGCGAGCCCGCGCCTTGCGACGGCGTCGCGACTGCTCAGGAGGGGGGACCACCACTCGCGATGCCGCAGATACCAGTCAACCGTGTCCAGAAGGCCATGCTCGATGTCCACCCTGGGCGACCAATCCAACGCCTGCCGGGTACGCGCCGTGTCGACGGCATAGCGCCTGTCGTGTCCCGGGCGATCTTCAACCAGACGGATCAACTCAGCGTACGAGCGTGCGTCCGGACGCGGCATGAGCGTGTCGAGGGCAGAGCAGATGGCGTTCACCAAAGCGATGTTGGTTTTCTCTGTTTCCCCTCCAAACACATAGGTCTGGCCCCCCTGTCCACGTTCGAACGCAGCCCGCAACCCCCGGACATGATCATCGACGTGGAGCCAGTCGCGGACATGCAGACCATCGCCGTAAACAGGCAAGTGATCGCCCGCCAGAGCTCGCACGATGGTCAGCGGGATAAGTTTCTCCGGAAACTGGAAGGGGCCGTAGTTGTTCGAGCAGTTCGTCACCACGACCGGCAGGCCATAGGTGTGGCCCCAGGCGCGGACGATATGGTCTGCCGCGGCCTTGGTCGCCGAATAGGGCGAGCGCGGCGCGTAGCAGGTGGTTTCACTAAAGGCCCCCGTCGGACCCAGCGAGCCAAACACCTCGTCTGTCGAGACCTGATGGTACCGGAATGCAGCCTGGTCCTGCCCGGAAAGCGTACGCCAGTAGGCCAGCACCTCTTCCAGCAGAACAAAAACCCCCACGACGTTGCTTTGAAGAAAGGGGGCCGGGCCATCGATTGACCGATCGACATGGGTTTCTGCGGCCAGATTCACAACCACATCGGGGTTGAACATCCCGATGGCAGCGCGGACCGCGATCGGATCAGCGATATCGCCGTGGATGAATCGGAAGCGGCTCGACCCGCGCACGGGATCGAGGGCGGCCGACGTCGTCGCATATGTCAAGGCGTCGAAGACCAGAACCTCGGCAGCGGAGTTCATGATCATCTCGCGGGCCAGCGCCGAACCGATGAAGCCCGCCCCCCCCGCGATCAAGATACGATACGCCGCCAAAACTGCCCCTTTTTTCCGGATTGTACAGATCTACGACAGTCTAGTCTCGTGCGTCGATCGGCGTCCACAAGACGCGCGATGCCGAAGTGGAATGGAGACGTCGCGTGGGCGATCCCTGACGTCCTGGCCGCGCGTCAGGTCGGTGCCGCAGCGGTGCGCGGGATTGCAATGATCTGCGAAATCACGGACGCCGTGTGGCGAGGTGTCAATCCTTCCGTCGCGAATCCATCTGTGCAACCTCTCATTGGCCAGGTCGAAACGATACGCTATGGCGCAGCGATGGACTTGGGTACCGAGGACGCGTCCGGGAGCCGGGAGCTCTATCGCAGCCATTGCCTGGTGGTGCGAGAGGTTGCGAGCGGCGACAGGGACCACTGGGTCATCACGTTCGACAATTATGGAATCGGTCACGGCTTCGACCGTCCCGGGTTCGGTGAGGCATGGCTGAAGGCCGAGGGAATATCGGCTATCCACGTCATGGGAAAAGCCGAAGACTGGTACCAGTACAGCGATATTGAGGCTGCTCTTGCGAGCGTTCGAATGGCCGTGGGAACGGCGTCGCGCGTCATCACCTATGGATCAAGCATGGGGGGGTATGGTGCGGTGCGGTTCGCCGATGCGATCGGGGCCCATGCTGCTCTGGCGCTGTCGCCTCAGTACACCCTGGACCCCGATATCGTCTCCCACGATCGACGCTGGGCCCAGGATGCGCACCGGATCGGCTGGATCAAGCGGATGAATGGCCGCTTGAACAGTGCTGCCAGAATCATCGTCGTTTACGATCCGCGCGGACCGGACGATTGGCACGGTCGCCGGATTGCCGAGGAGAGTTCCGGCGACGCGATCCGTCTGCCCTTCACGGGACATCCGGTGACCAGCTTCCTGAGCGAGATAGGCATGCTGGGATCGCTGGTTGTCGACGTGCTGCACGACAGGCTGGATTCCCGCAACTTCGAACGAGAGGCCCGCGGCCGGCGCGCGACGAGCGGGGTCTACCTCGGTGAAATCGCGGGACTACAGCCGATGCATCGTCAGGCGACCGCTCTGGCACTCGCACGCCGGGCGCTGGACGTCAGTCCCGCAAACCATCACGCGCGCTTGAATCTGGCGAAGCTGCTCCTGAGAGGAGATGCGGTTGACGAGGCCTTGCTGATCTTCGAGGGGCTCGTTGTCGATAGCGAGCAGGCGCTGCACTACCTTGTAAACTATGGACAGGCCCTGGCGGTCGCGGGCCGTTTGACAGAAGCACGAGCGATCGCCGATCAGGTCATCGAGCGGGCCTCTGGCATTGCGCATCTCAATGCCTGGGCTGCCCAGCTTTGCTGGCTGAACGGCGATACTGCGCAGGCCAAAAAACTAATCCGACATGCCGTCAGATTGGACCCTGTCAGCCAAGGCTACCTTCAGTTGGCTGCCGATTACCATCTGGGGCACCCCACGGTCGACATCACCGCGCCCGTCAAGTCGACGATCTGGCTGGAAATCGCTCGCTGGATCGCCAGGCGTCGCATTTTCCAACGGCTTCCCGGAATATGGGTCCGCTGGCTTCGGGCCAATGCCTCGCCGGTGGTGTAGCGGTAACTGCACCGTTCGGACTGACCGTGTGGGGCGCACGCGATAAAGCGGCCGGTGCGTCGCAATCGCCCGCACGTCCCTCGCCGTGAATTCCGGATCGATCCAGTGCGACCGGGGAGATGGGACTTGCACGTCCGGGTCATTTCGAAGTCCACTGGACGCTTGACGCTCGATTGAACCCGGCTCATTCAAACCCGGCTGAGGCGAAGTCCGGGTGGCCATTGAGAGTAGTTTTTTGACGATATCAGCTTCGCTCAGCAAGCAGTCGCGGATCATTACAGCGCTGGTGATGCGCGAGATGACGACGCGGTACGGACGGCAGGGACTCGGTTTCGCCTGGGTGATCGGCGAACCGCTGATCTTCTGTTTCGGCGTTTTGATCCTGTGGAGCTTGACCAAGCCACCTTATGAACACGGCGTGCGCCTCGCTCCATTCGTGATGACGGGCTATATGTCTCTGATTCTCATCAGACACTTTATCGCCCTGCTATCCAGCGCACTTCAGGCCAATATGGGGTTGATGTATCATCGCCAGATCGCGCCTCTGCACATCTTCATGTCGCGCGTCTTGCTGGAACTGGGCGGTGCGACCGGGGCGTTTGTGGTGGTCTATGCGGTGCTGCTGGCCCTGGGACAGGTCAGCCTGCCCCATGACTATCTCTTGCTGTATGCGGGTTGGCTGTTGCTGGCCTGGGACGCATTGGGATTTTCGCTGGTGCTGACGGGACTGGCGATGCGCTATGAGGTCATGGAACGGCTGGTGCCCGTCATCAGCTATATCCTGATCCCGATTTCCGGCGCATTTTACATGGTATCGTGGATTGCGCCGGGGATGAGATCGTTCGTTCTATGGATTCCGTTTGTCCACCCGATCGAGATGATCAGAGCCGGCGTTTTTGGCGAGTTCGTCGCGACATTTTATAATGCCCCCTACGCTATCCTGCTCGGTGCGATAATGACCATTGCCGGGCTGCTCATCATATCCGCCTCGCGCGACCGCATCGAAGTCGAATAGTAAGCTTGCCGAGACGGGACCCTCCCAGGGCCCAGATGGAACGAACATGGCCGATACGCAAATCAACTATCTGGGTCCCATTCCGGATGCCCTGACGTTCAGGCAATCCCCCAATCCATGGTGGAAGCGACTGCCGATCGGCTTTGTCGTGGTTGTCGCGCTGCCGACACTGGTCGCCGCCATCTACTATCTCCTGGTCGCCACACCGCGGTACGTTTCGGAAGCGCGATTCATCGTACGCGCCTCCAGCCAGTCGCAGCCGTCGGCCCTGGGAGTTGCGCTTCAGGGCGTGGGGCTGTCGACGACCCAGTCCGATGCGTTTGCGGTCCATGAATACATCTCATCACGCGACGCCTTGCTCGAGCTGGGTCAAAGGTTCGACATACCTTCTATTCTGAACCCTCGCGGTACGGATATCTTCTCGCGATACCCCCGGCCGTGGGATAGTCGGGGTGAGGAAGGCCTTTACGAGGGCTTCAACCGTTTCGTGGTGGTGGGTTACAACTCATCCACGGGCATCAGTACATTGCGGGTTGAGGCCTTCCGCGCACAAGACGCAATGCTTCTGAACCAGGCATTACTGATCAGTGGCGAACGGCTGGTGAACCGGCTCAACGATCGCGCAAACGGTGACGCGGTCTCTGAAGCCACCATTGCCCGCGATGCCGCGCAAGCACGCTTGAGCGAGGTTCAGCAAAAGCTGACCGCGTTCAGGAATCGCGAGGGTTTCATCGATCCCACCCTCGCCGCACGCGAAAGTTCGTCACTGATCGGAGGACTGCTGGCCACGGTGGCGCAGTTGCGCGCCGAGCGCGCCCAGCTCGCTGCCGAAGCTGGACAAAGCCCCCAGCTACCCATCCTCGATCGTCGCATCACGGCCTACGAACGCGAGATTGCCAACGAGCGCAGCAAGGTCGCCGGAGCGTCGGGGTCGCTGGCCCCTCGCGTGAGTGTCTATGATGACCTGAGCCTCCAGCGCGAGCTGGCCGATCGCGAGCTGACTCAGGCGACTGCCGCTCTTTTGTCGGCGCAACAGGATGCGCGCCGTCAAAAGCTGTATCTGGATCGCATCGTGAGCCCCAACCTGCCCGACAAGCCAACACAACCGCGTCGCTGGATAGCGATCCTTACCGTTTTCGCCACTACCATGCTGATCTATGGGGTCGGCTGGCTGATTTGGGCGGGGGTGCGCGAGCACAGTCAGGACTGATGGCGAGCAACCCGACTTTGCCGACCGAGGTGCCGGGGCTGCGCGTGACGAACGTCAGCAAGACGTTTCACGGCGCGACCCGCCCGGTCTTTCAGAACATAGACTTCACACTTGGCCGCAGTGGGCGATTGGCCGTTCTGGGTCGAAACGGCCAGGGCAAGTCAACGCTGATCAAAATGCTGGGCGGCATCTTGCCCGTTACGGAAGGCGAGATCGCATGGAGCATGTCGTCGTCCTGGCCCATCGGCTTCGGGGGAGGGTTTCAGGGCAGCCTGTCGGGGCTGGACAACATCCGGTTCCTCGCCCGGCTGTATAATCGAAACTACAGCAATACGTTGGAGCGTGTTGATGCGTTCGCAGAGTTGGGGCGCTCACTTCGTCTTCCGGTGAAGCACTACTCATCCGGAATGCGGGCGCGCCTCGCCTTTGGATTGTCGTTGGCGATCGAATTCGATTGCTATCTCATCGACGAGTTGGTGGCCGTGGGAGATGCGCGTTTCCAGCAGAAATGCCAGGACGAGCTGTTTCAGCGACGAAAGAATCGCGCATTCATGATTGCGTCGCATGACACAAGTCTGGTCGCTCATTACTGTGACCGGGCCATCATCATCGAAAGCGGCAAGTGCAAGATCTTCGAGGACGTCGCGGAAGCGGTGGACATCTACTCCTGGCTTCGGACGGCTTGATGTCGGGCGAGACGCTTTGCGTAATGCTCGTGCCGTCAGCGGCCGGGGCCGCCTGGCGTGAGGCCCTGGCGGCGCGCGCCACGGACCTTGGATGGCTGGTCTCGGATGTCGCGACCGACCCATCGATCACTCCAGGGGCCGGACTGGTCTTCGCTGATAGCCACGCCGCGATGCTGGCCTTTGCGCCGCATGCGCGAGCCGTGGTGATCGATACGACCCTCGATGATACGGTGAATTTCGATCTCACTGTCAGGCAAGCGGCGATCGTTCAAAGGTCGCATATGCTTGTCGAGGCGGAAATGGCGGCAAAACATGGTGCCACCGTTCTTCTGGCGACCAGGTCCCGGCTTGAGTTTCCCGTCCTTGGACCCGTCGAGCGGCAACAGACGGAGAGGAGTCCCAACGGCGAGTCGGCCCTGGACTCACCCCTGGCTGTTTTTGACATATCGACGTCCGCCGGTCGGGCACACTGGCATCCGCGCTGGTTTCATTATCCGGAGGGTCACACAGGAACCGTCGACCGACCGCTGCTCGACCTGACTGGCCGGATGCGGCCGGTGGTTTATGGCCCCTACATCCGCCTGCCCGAGGGTCGCTGGCGTGCGGAGCTCAATGTTACAGTGGATACGGAAAACTCTCATGTGCCGTTGATTTTTGAATGGGGTCCAGGGCCCGAGTTCAGCCGGGTGGTGACGACGATACGCCAGGCCGGAACCTATGCCGTCAGTCTTGAACATGTCTGGGAACAGCCCGATGCCGCCCAGCTGAGGATCTGGATCCAGTACCCGATCTTTCAGGGCGTCCTTGGCTTTCAGGGCTGTGAGGTCAACCGTGTCGAGACCACAGATCGAGATCAGGCCGCGCCTCACTGACCTTCTCTACGACTTCGACGTCATGTTGTCCTGCGCAGGCGTCGTCCCGGTCGCCCTCGAACGCCAGCGGCCCGCGCCCGGCCTGATCCGGCATCACCCCGTCCACCTTTGCGGGGGAAGATCTCTAGCGGAGTCCCCCGCAATCCGGGACCGGTCGGCTACAGGATCCGACGCCAGCTACCCAGAACGGCGAACCCGAGCGGAGCGCCGCGACGGTGCTGCTCCTGCTGGATCGCCACCGCCTCCAGAGACATGACAGAGCCATCGGGCAAGGCATGCTGGCTTCGCACGACATAGTTGATCTCGCGCCCGCTGGGGGCCGCTGAGAACCGGCGGGTCGAGAAGGTAACGGGATCAAGATAGGCCAGGGGTACGTCGGCCAGTTCGGCTGCGAACGTCCCGCTTTCGATCCGTACAGGTTGCGACACCTCCCATGTCAGGCCGAGGCAGCCTGGCAGCCAGCCGGGGCAACCGGTATTGAGGGCCGTGCGCCATGTTGAACTGAGCGCATCGCTCTCGAGCGACAGCAGGCGTCCGTTCAGGGCGGTGCGCCCGAGGCCGAACTCGCCCGACAAGGACGCGTCTTTCCAGAGCGCGAACTCGCCGCCAAGCGTGCCGAACCGGGTATGGGAGGGCAGCGCAAGCCCGGATCTCGACGGAAGATAGGCACCCAGCGGCCCCAGCCGTTCGTCCAGATTGCCCAGGCTGAGGTTCACCGAGCCCTTTCGTCCGCGCCAGCTTGCCGCAACGCGCGCATAGGACGACGCATCGCGCTCGACCGGACGCAGCAGGGCTGTCCGGTCGCCTCCGCCGGTCTCGCCTGTCAGGGTGAAGGCTCCCAGATCTACGGCTCCGCGCATGGCATGATCCGCATTGGCCAGGGCGGTGAAGCCGTCACCGGATCCACTGCGGAACGGCGATCGTGTGCCGCCCTGACCCTGCCAGGCCGAGAAGCCGTAGCGTCCCGCCACGATGTTCAGTCGCGCCTCGCGCGGCGGTTCGGCCCCCAGCCAGGGCGCGGTGAAGGGCGTGGCGCGCTCGACGACGGGCTCCGGCTCCGGCAGGGGCGCGGACGTGGTCAGCGACAGGGTCGCGCCGGATGGAGTCGCGATCTGCACCGCCGAACTCTGCAGCGACACCGGGGTGCCGGGCTGGCGGCTGACGCGGGGCGCGGACGGATAGACGCCGCCGAGGTCCGTACGGAACAGCCGATTGTAGGAATCGTAGCTGATGGTCGCCAGCGCCGTCTGGCTGACCATGGCGTCGCCGAAGGCCTTGCCGATGAAGCTGCCGGGCTGGGTCGCGACCTGAACCTGACCGCCGGATGCCGAGGGCGAATTGGTCGTTCCCACCGGAGCAAAGGCTCTGGCGATGTCCAGCAGCCCCTTGCCATAGACGGCGTCCGTCCCGGCGTCGCCCGCATCGCGGGCCGTGGCCAGAAGCAGGCTGACCGCCTGACGCCCGGTCAGGTTGGGAAAGGCGTCCAGCAACAGCGCGAGCGCGCCCGCGACGACCGGAGACGAAAAAGAGGTCCCGCTGCCCCGAAAGCAGGAGGTGCCGTTGCACCGGCTGATGATATCGACGCCGGGCGCGCTGATGAAGTTGGCGGCCGAAACCCCGGCGCGGTTGGAAAAGCTGGCGATCTGGTTGGCGTTGTCGTGGGCCCCGACGACGATGATGGCACCGGCGAAACGGGCATCGCTGGCATAGCGCCCCGGATACTCGGGATCGGCCCCCGTTGAATTTCCGGATGAAATGGCGAAAACAGCGCCCGCGTTGATGGCCCGCAGCAGGGCATTCTCAAAACTGGTCCCCAATCGGCCATCGCCACCGATGGACAGATTGATGACACGCGCGCCGTTCGCCACTGCATAGTCGATGCTTCGCGCCAGGTCGGTGCTGGCGAAACAGACGGTGTCTGTGGGGTCCGTGCAGTCGCTGATGTCGGATCGGATCGACAGGACTGTTGAGTTGTAGGCCACGCCTACCGTGCCGAAGCCGTTGAACCCCGCCGCCACGACCCCGGCGACGAAAGTGCCGTGGTTGTCGGTCCCGTTCGGCGCGTTGCGGCCCGAGACGATGTCGATCGAAAGGGGGGATATGCGCCCCGCCAGATCGGGCTGATCCTGTTGTACACCGCTGTCGATGACGCCGACCGTGATGCCCGCGCCGGTCGCGCCGGCATTCCAGGCCGTCATCGCCCCGACGTTGGCGACCCCGTAGTTGCGCAGATACTCGGTCGATGTCGCGGAGGGTACGGCCGGCGGAGGTGGTGGAGGAGGAGGCGGAGGCGGAGGGGGCGGAGGGGGTGGTGCCGGTATGATCGGTGTCGGGGTGGTCATTCCGCCCCCGCCGCCGCCGCCGCATGCCGCCAGCGGCCAAAGCAGCAGCATCAGGGCACCCAGCGATATCCACCGACCGCGCCCACTGTGCGTTACCATTTGAAGACCCTCTTCTCCGACATCGTCGGAGACCTTCGCCGCCCCTGGATGCACAATTCACTAATGGGCCTGACTTGGCCAGCGGGACGATGGCGCAGGCCAGCGATGAAGCGGATCACGCTTTCGCGACGTGCCGATGCTCTGGCATCGGTGCCCAAAGGCCGGTAAGCACCGCAGGTCTGACTAAAGTGGGTCCCATGAAACACTCCGTGCTCGCCGTGCTGATTCTCGCCACCCTGGGCGGCTGCTCGACCGTGCCCCGTGACGGGCCGTCGGGACGGGCCATCGAGCGGGGTGCCGAGGCCGACGTCAACGGGGCCTCCTATGCCATCGTGCCGCTGGACTATGCCGTGGCCGAAAGGATCAAGGCGACGGCCGCCCCCTATGGTGGCTCGCTGGCGGCGGCCGCGAGCAGCCAGCCGGTCGACGTCATCGGCGAGGGCGACGGGCTGATCGTCTCGATCTTCGAGCCGAGCGGCGCGCTGTTCGGAGGCGGCGCGTCAAGCACCAACATCCGGTCGGGCGGCCAGTCCCTTCCCGCCGCTACGGTCGATCGCGCAGGCGCTGTCGCAGTGCCTTATGCCGGTGCCGTTCGCGTCGCCGGCCTGACCACGACGGAAGCGGCGGCCGCCATCCGGCGCGCCCTCGTCGGCAAGGTCGGCAACCCCCAGGTCAGCGTCGTTCTGGCGACGAATGCATCCAATACGGTCACGGTTCTGGGCGAGGTTCGCCAACCCGGCCGCGCACCCCTGTCGGTCAATTCCAACACCATTCTGGATGTTATCGCAGCCGCTGGCGGTTCGGAGCGGCCAGCGCAGGACGTACGGGTCGATGTCCGGCGTGGAGACCGGACCTATTCGGCACCCCTGACCTCCGTGTCTTCTGATTTCGCCGAGAATATCCGGCTCCAGGCCGGCGATCTGGTCAGCCTGTCCCATGTGCCCCGCCGCTACAGCACCTTTGGTGCCCTGGGCGCGATCACCCAGGTGGACATGCCTGCTGGCGAGACCACCCTGGCCGGGGCCCTCAGCCGGGTCGGCGGGCTGAACGACGCCGCTGCCAACGCGCGGTCCGTGATGGTCTTCCGCTTCGAGCGGCCCGAGGTGGCCGAGGCGCTGGGCATCACCCAGCCCGCGACCATCAAGGGCGTGCCGGTCATCTACCGCCTGAATCTGGAAGAAGGCGAAGGCCTGTTCACCGCTGGCAGCTTCGTGATCCAGCCCGAGGACATCATCTATGCGCCGCGTGCCCTGTCGGCCGAGGTCAGCAAGTTCTTCGGTCTGATCCAGCAGGTGACGCGCGTCGTCTATGACCTGTCCGTCACGAACACCCTGACCAACAACTAGGACCACCGGCATGTGGCGCGTCCTGCTCGGCCGCCTGGGTGCCCTCCGCGGTCAGGATCGGCCCGGGATCGACGCGTCGGCGGGGATCGACCCGTGGGAGGCGGTGGGGCGACCAAAACCTCCGGGGTCCGAACTGCTGGACGGGATCGAGCGGACCGCGCTGGAAGTCTATGGCCGCCACGGCCTGCCGACGGCTCCGGGGCACTATCGCCGGGGACAACGCGCGCGTTCATGGTCGTTTCTGGGCGAACATCTGACGCCGGAAGCCCGCTGGGCCCTGCTGATGGAGCGGCCACCGGAAAAAGGCTGGCGCTATGGCACACTGGCGGACATCGGCCGTTCGGGTCCCCCCGAGGTCAAAGCGGCTTCGGCCCTGCTCGCGGGCTGTGCCCGGCTCCGAAACGGCGCAGGCGCCGCGGGCGGCCAGGACCTGCTGGACATCGTCGATGCCGCGATTCGTCTCGGCGCGGACTGGTGGGCGCTGGAAAGTGGTCCCCCGAAGGCGGGTGGCACCCGCCTTCGCCTTTCGGCTCCGGACGACGTCATCGCCCTGGAAGGCCCGGCAGGGATCGCGCAGCCGAAGACCGGTCCCGCCCGCGCCTCTCGCCGAAAGGCTCCGCGCCCGGCCTAGCCAGCTGCGGGGACGTCCCGGGCTTCAGTCCCGCAGCAGGTCGTTGACCGCCGTCTTGGCGCGGGTCTGTGCGTCCACGCGCTTGACGATCACGGCGCAGTAAAGCGACGGCCCGCCATTGGGGTCGGGCAGGGCACCCGGCACCACGACCGAATAGGCCGGAACCTCGCCGCGCAGCACCTCTCCGGTCGCCCGGTCCACGATCTTGGTCGAGGACGAGATATAGACACCCATGGCCAGGACCGCGCCTTCGCGCACGATCACGCCCTCGACGACCTCGGAGCGCGCGCCGATGAAGCAGTTGTCCTCGATGATGGTCGGATTGGCCTGGAGCGGCTCCAGGACGCCACCGATCCCGACGCCACCCGAAAGATGCACGTTCTTGCCGATCTGGGCGCAGGACCCGACCGTGGCCCAGCCGTCGACCATGGACCCGTCGTCGACATAGGCCCCGATGTTCACGAAGCTGGGCATCAGGACGACGTTCCTGCCGACGAAAGCGCCCTTCCTGACAACGGAGCCCGGGACGGCGCGGAAACCCGCTTCCCTGAAGTCATTCCCGGTCCAGTCGCCGAACTTGTTGGGCACCTTGTCATACCAGGGACCGACGCCCGGAGCCGGCGAGGACAGACCGCGGTCGCCGCCGCGCATGATCTCGTTGTCGTTCAGCCGGAAGGACAGTAGCACCGCCTTCTTCAGCCACTGATGCGTCGTCCAGACGCCATCCTCGCCGCGCGAGGCCACGCGGGCCTGACCCGAGTCCAGCAGGGCGATGGCGGTCTCGACCGCCTTGCGGGTCTCGCCGCCGGTCGCGGGCGTCAGCTCGGCCCGCGCATCCCAGGCGGCTTCGATCACGGCTTCCAGAGCGGTGTGGTCGGTCATGCGGCGTCCTTCATCGACAGGGGGTGCAGGAAATCGAGCAGGTCGGGCGCGCGGGCATCGACCCAGTCGCCGATCTCGTGCCCGTGGCCGTCGCCGATCAATACGGTGGTCATGCCCAGTGCCTTGGCGGGGGCCAGATTGCGCGGCGTGTCCTCGAAGAAGACGGCGCTGTGCGGCGTGATCCGGAACCGTTCCACGAAGTGGCGATAGGTCGATGGCGCGGGCTTGGGAGTCAGGTCCATGTCCTCAATGGCGAAGACGCCGTCGAACCGGTCGGTGATCCCGATCCGCTCCAGCACCCGCGCGGCATGGAATCGCGCCCCGTTGGTCAGGACGTATTTCCGGCCCGGCAGACCCTCCAGGACCGCGTCCAGCCGGGGATTCGGCTCCAGCGCGTCCAGCGGCACATCGTGGACGTCGCGCAGGAATTTTTCCGGATCGATCGCATAGTTGGCCATCAGCCCGGCCAGGGTCGTGCCGTGTTCGTTCAGGAACTGCTTCTGAAGCACCTTCGCCTCGTCGGCCGGCAGGCCCACGGCGTCGATCATGAAGGCGTTGATCCGCCCCTGGACCAGACCCATCACTCCCTGCTCGCGTGGATACAGGGTGTCGTCCAGGTCGAAGACCCAGGTGTCGATCTGGCCCGGATCGATCCTCACGCCTTCACCAGCGTCCCCGCGCCGTATTCGGTGAACAGTTCGACCAGCATGGCGTGGGGCCGCCGCCCGTCCAGGATGACCACCGCCTCCACGCCGGCCCGCACCGCGGCCATGGCGGTCTGCAGCTTGGGGATCATGCCGCCGGACGCCGTGCCGTCGTCGATCAGGCCCTGCGCCTCGGCCAGGGTCATCTGACGGATGATGTCGCCGTTCCTGTCCAGCACGCCCTTGACGTCGGTCAGCAGCAGCATCCGCTTGGCGTTCAGCGACCCGGCCACGGCCCCGGCCACGGTGTCCGCATTGACGTTGTAGGTCTGGCCGTCCTCGGCCACGCCGATCGGCGCGATCACGGGCACCCAGTCGTCGGTCTCCGACGCGATCAGTCCGGCGATCAGCTTGGGATCGACCTTGGTGGGTTCGCCCACGAAGCCCAGGTCGACCTCGTGCTCGATCAGGCTGTCGGGGTCGCGTTTGGTGCGGGTGGTCTTCTCGACCGTCAGCAGACCGGCATCCTTGCCCGACAGGCCGATGCCGCGCACGTCGGCCTCCTTGCCGGCGACGGAAATCCAGTGCGCGATCTCCTTGTTGACCGCGCCCGACAGGACCATTTCGGCGACCGCCATGGTGTCGCGATCGGTGACGCGCAGGCCGTCGACGAAGTTCGACTTCACCCCCGCCTTGTCCAGCATGGCGCTGATCTGCGGCCCGCCGCCATGCACCACGACCGGGTTCACCCCCATCAGCTTCAGCAGGACGACATCGGCCGCGAACTGCCGGGCCACGGCCGTCTCGCCCATGGCATGGCCGCCGTATTTGATGACCACGGTCTCGCGGTCATAGATCTGGATATAGGGCAGGGCCTCGGCCAGGGTCTTGGCCGTGGCCCAGCCGCGCTCCTCGGATTGGCGTTCGATCTCGTCCATGGGCGGGCTGATAAAGGCGACGCAGGGCGCTGTCACGGTCAAAGGCCGATCAGGGGGCGTCGGCGAAAAGCCCGGAGGCCTGGTCGAAGTTTCGCCTCAACGTGTCCAGTCGGGCGTGAAGGTCGGGGTGGTCGCCGTGGCGGGCGAGTTCATCCATCACCTCCCAGGCCTGTGTGACGAGAAACGGGGTCGGTGCCTCTCCCCGCTGACGATGCAGATCCGGGGTCAGGAAGGCGTCGACCTCGGCGCCGTCGTCACCTGCCGCAGGAGTCAGAGTCGTCCCAAGGCGATCATTCAGCAGAGCGACTTCCTGGCGCCAGTCGGCCATGAAGCTGGACCAACGCATGAAATGTCGGGGAAGGCCCCGGCTCGCTGCCTCTGCGTCCAGCACGTGGCGGAGCCAGAGCCGGAGACCTTGCTGGCGCGAGATCGGGTTTCGGGCCATCAGCGAGGCTGCGACTTCGGAGGGGTGCCTTATCGGGGAGACGACCAACGCCCGATACCCCTGTTGTTCCAGGACGGTGCGCCACACGGGAAAAAGGCGGCACATGCGCGGATCCTTCAGAACGACGATCGGCATCTGGCCGAATTCTCCGTCCAGGACTGCAGCCACGCGAGGATCGGGCGCGGCGGGCGCGACCAGCGGCGTCCAGTCGCTCCACGTCGCCCCCGCTTCGGCCAGCAGGGTATCATTCAACGCCATGACGACATTGCTTTCCCAGAACCCGCGCGGATTGTCGGCGGCCGGAGCCATCAGGGTCAGGGGCGGCGCGGCACCCAGCAGCGTCAGGGCACCGGCGACCGATGATGTCCCCGAACGGTGCATGCCAAGCACGACCAGCGCCGTCTTCATATTCGTCTCGCCCGTCTTCAGGATTGAGGGACCCGTTTGTCCGGGCATCACCGGCCGTACAATGCGGGCGGGTGGGTCAGCCAGAGTGCCGGTCGACCTCATGCTTCAGGACGGCGGCCGCTGTTGTTCTCAAGGGGGTGTTCGCGCTCCATCCGTAGCGATCCCGGAACTTGGCGAACACCCCTTCTGCCCGCGGGACATCGGACGCACGCATACGCTCGGCCACCGGCATCGCCCGTATCGGACGCCCCGATTCCTCGACCAGCACGTCCAGTAGGTGCTGGATGGCGATCGGGCGACCCGAACCGACGTTGTAGATATCGAACGCCGGGGACGGCCGGTCATCCTCGATCACAGCCATATAGGCGTCGATGATGTCTTCGACGTCGCTGAAGTCGCGGACGGCGTCCAGATTCCCGACATGAATTTCCTCGCCTCCGTCGCGCATGGCGCGGGCGATCTGAGCCGCGAAACTGGGCGCGACGAACCGCTCGTCCTGACCCGCGCCGGTATGGTTGAACAGGCGCAGCACCACGACAGGCAGGGTCTCGCTCGCCATGTCGGCAAGCAGATATTCGCAGGCGGTCTTGCTCCGCGCATAGGGAGAGGCGGGCAGAAGGGCCGAGGTCTCGTCGCAGGGACCCGCGTTGAAATGGCGACCATAGACCTCGCCGCTTGAGGCGAAGATCATCCGCGCCGGATGGGGCAGGGCCAGCATGGCCTGCGCCAGGCTGCGGGTACCGTCGAAATTGACCTTCCAGACAGTCTGTGGCGTGACGCTGCCGTCGCCAACGGATGACATGGCGGCCAGGTGCACGACGGTCGTCGGGCTGAAATCGGCTATGACACGCGCCAGCGCGACGCTGTCGGTCAGATCGACGGCCGCCGGCGCATTGGTTCCGTTGGGTCCGACCAGACCCATGACGCCGCAAGCTGATTGTTGCAGCCTGCCCATCAGGCGCGTGCCGACGAAACCGGACGCCCCTGTCACCAGAACGCGATGATCGGCCCCGTCAGTGGCCATCGAAATCAGGCCCCGGCCCTCTTGTGCCGGGCCATGTCCGCATCGACCATCTCGCCGATCATCTGTTCCAGGGTGATCTCGGGAGTCCAGCCGAGCTTGTTTTTTGCCTTGTCGGCGTTGCCGTGCAGCACCTCGACCTCGGCCGGGCGCATGAAGGCCGGGTCGATGACGATGTATTTGTCCGGGTTCAGGCCGACGTGGGCGAAGGCGGCCTCGACGAAGGCGCGGACGCTGACGGTGCGGTTGGTGGCGACGACATAGTCATCGGCACTCTCCTGCTGGGTCATCAGCCACATGGCGCGGACATAGTCCTTGGCATGGCCCCAGTCGCGGGTCGCGTCCATATTGCCCATGCGCAGTTCATCGGCCAGGCCCAGCTTGATGCGGGCCACGGCATCGGTGACCTTGCGGGTCACGAACTCAAGGCCGCGCAGCGGGCTCTCGTGGTTGAACAGAATGCCCGATGAGGCGTGCAGGCCGAAGCTCTCGCGATAGTTCACCGTCATCCAGTGGCCAAACAGCTTGGCCACGGCATAGGGCGAGCGCGGATAGAAGGGGGTGGTCTCGCTCTGGATCGGCTCCTGGATCAGGCCGTACATCTCTGACGAGGAGGCCTGGTAGAAATGGGCCCTGGGGGCTTCGAGGCGGACCGCTTCCAGCATGTTGACGACCCCGACGCCGGTGGCCTGGGACGTCAGGACCGGCTGGTCCCAGGAGGTCTTCACGAACGACTGGGCAGCGAGATTGTAGACTTCGTCCGGCCGGGCGTCGCGAATGATGCGGGCCATGCCGCCGAGATCCAGAAGGTCCCCGTCGACCACCTCGACCTGATCGGCGATCCCCAGCCAGTTCAGACGGTGGGTGGCCATGCCGTAGTGGCTGGAGCGCCGGGCGATGCCGATCACGCGGTAGCCCTTGCGCAGCAAAAGTTGGGACAGATAGGCGCCGTCCTGACCGGTGACACCCGTGATCACCGCGCACTTGTTCGTCATCACACCGGTCTTTCAAGTTCTTCGAGATTCGTCCTGATAGCGGGGTGATGCGTTGAAACGCAACGACTAAACGCCTTGGACAGGCGCTCTGTATGTAGGGCCAGCACCGACGGGTCTGGGTGATTGTAGGGATTCACGGCCGCGACGTACGAGTCGATTTCGAAATGGGTCTGCTCGAACTCGTGCTGGTTCAGCTCGCGCCCGGAAAGCTCTGTGTAGAGCTTCAGCTGCTCGTCGACATAGGCCTCGCTGAACGGGTCGAGAGACTGATCGGCGACGTAGGTGGGTTCGTAGCTGAAGTTGGACCAATACTCGTCGCAGGCGGCCGAGCCGGGCCCGCCGAGTTCATCACTCTTCTCAACGAAACTATCCAGCAACGATTCGGTCAGCAGCATTGTCAGTTCCGAATAAAGAGCAGCCAACGCTCAATCAGTGAAGGCAAGTCGTCTAGCGGGCGCTCTTTCATTTCGAACCAAGACCGATCTGCGGACGATCATTTCGTGAAAAGCGCATCTCGATTGAGTTTCGGAGGCTCCAGGCCGCCGTCTCGGTCGAGGTTGAGTGTCAAACTTGAAGGGGAAGCAGTCGCGGATTGCGCCACCCCTGAAGCCCGTCCACGGTGACCATCGGATCGCCGTGCGCAAGGGTAAGTATTGCGGGCCGTTCCATGTCAAGCGCCCAGCCGGCGCGGAGGAAAATGTCAAACAGTCGCCCTTCGATTTCTCGACTGTGGGTGCCGATCACAACGAAGGCGACCTTCTCCGACATCACATCGAGGCAGGCAGCGACAAGGTCCGCCTCGCCGCCCTGAATGTCGATATGCAGGAGGTCGATCCGCTCGTGCGGCCCGGTGATGTCGCGCAGCGAGATCATGGGCAGAATCTGGAATGCTCCGCTGGCCTCGGCAGCCGCAAGCTGTTCCTGCGTGGCCCCGAACACCGGTTCCAGCCCCCAGGAGTCGCCGGCCTGCTCCTGCCGCGGGAAGAGCGCGGTTCCTTCAACTCCGGCGCCGATGCCGTTGATGAGCGTCCACTCGGCGTCGTCAAAGCCATTGCGAGCGAGGGCGTCCTTAGCGAACTGGACGTGACCCGGATCGCCTTCCACACCGATGAGCTTGACGGCACGCCCGCTCCGACGAGCGGCCGCGCCCATATTGTTCATCCAGCAACCCCAGCCGCACCCCAACTCGATCATCGTGAACCGGTCGCCGCTCAGATCGACGGCGCGAAGGGCCGCGCCCCATTCCGCGAGATCTGCGTGCCAGTTCTGGGGAAGGGGCGGCGCTTCGACGGTCCCCCCACGTCCGCTCAGCGCGGGTGGATAGATGATCGGGTCGACCGCGACGTCCAGGAAGTTGACGAACAGGCCGTCGCGAGGCGTCGGAGTCTCCACCGTATGGGCCCGGACCACCGCCTCGGCATCAAAGGTCGAGTGGTAGTGCCAGAAAGGGTTCTGCATGCCGAGCCTTGGGGACTATGGGTCGTCTGGTAAGCTTTCGGCGTACTTATCATTGGCGAAGCCCCAGAACAAACGATGTGGGCGCCGTTTGGCGAACAGCGCCAGGCGGGGCTGCGGCATCCGCCGGTTCCCCTTCTGCCCTGCATTGGTCTAAGGTTGTGCGAAGTTCGTGGTGCCGGGTTGGGCATAGGGTTTGTGAGATATGTTGAGCTCTAGCGTCTGCCGATATGAGCACTTTCAAAGCGACTGGTATCGTTCGGCGGGTGAGGTCATGGGCATCGCGCCCGGCGTGTCGCCTGACCTCAATGCGAGCTATCGAAAATGGTGGGAATGGTGCGCGATTTTCGAGGCCCTGTCGTCGCGAGGCATGCTCGTCCGCGGCAAGAGGGGGCTCGGCTTCGCGGTCGGCACTGAGCCGCTCGCCGCCGCCTTCGCCAGCCGGGGCACCCATGTCCTGGCCACGGACCTGCACATCGGGGCCTCGACCGGCGACTGGGCCGATAACGGGCAGCACGCCGGTTCGCTGGAGGCCTTGGCGCATCCGGAAATCATCGACGACGCGCGTTTTCGCGAGTTGGTGAGCTTTCAACCCGCCGACATGAACCACCTCGATGAGTTCGAGAGTGAATCGTTCGATTTCACCTGGAGCTCATGCGCGCTGGAACATATCGGCAAGCTGGAAGACGGCCTGAACTTCATCGTCAACGCCATGCGGCTGCTGAAGCCGGGCGGCGTCGCGGTGCACACGACTGAATACAATGTGAGTTCCAACGAAGGCACCATCATGCAGGGTGACTGCATCTATCGGCGCCAGGACATTGAAAGACTGGACTATGCCCTACGACCGCATCGGTGCGGGCTTGAGCCGGTCGATTTCAATGCCGGGGTTCATCCGTACGATCTCGACTATGATTCGCCTCCGTATTTCTCGGATGGGCCCCGTCACATCAAGCTTCTGATCGGCGACTACGTGTCGACCTCGATGGTCCTGATCGTCCGCAAGGCCTGAGGTCGATTCCGTTCGACCAGGGCAGGCGACCTGAAACCCCCTGGAGGCCAGACGCCGCCTCGTCGCACCGACAACAGGCCGCCGCAGGCCCCATAAAGATGCGCGAGGCTTAAACGGCTTCGCCCAGAGAGTAGTAGAAGGCATCGTACAGGTCCATCCGCGCACCGGCGTTGTCGGCGGCGGCGTAGCCGAAGCCCATCAGTCCGACCCCGAAGTCACGCGTTTCGTGGTCAGGCACGACATAGGTCCCATCGAACTCGATGGTGAGCTTGCCGACGCCGTCGTCATCGACATGGCCCTTGACCAGGAAGGGCTGGGCTGCGGCCAGGGCCTGGGCCCCGAACCGCCGTTCCCCCTGGTCGGAATCCCCGTCCAGTCGGACCGTGATGTCGCCCCCTTCATGCCAGGGCGCGGGCTTCATCCGCAGGTAGGCGACGATCGGCGTCCCCGGCGCGAGGCCGGTCGAGAAAGTCAGGGTCTGGAAGCGGCCCTTCATCCAGGCGCCGAAATGCTCGGCCGTGTAGAAGCCTTCCACAAGCAACAGGCCCGTCGGGCCGCGGACGTAGTCGGGTATCCTCACCTTGGTGTCGAACAGATCGCTTGGTTTCACGAGGCGGCCTTGAGCGATCAAGGGCGCGCCGACTGGGTGGACTGGGACGTCCCGCTGTGCATTGATCTTGGCGACGAAATCCTCGGCGACGTCATCCCAATCGCGTGCGACGAAGTTTTCACGAATGTTGCGTGCGCGTTCCGCCAGATAGTCGCGATCGGTGATCATCCTGCGGAAGACCTCGATGCCGCCGGTAAGGTTGATCGGGTCGATATATTCCACGAAGTCGCTGCCGACCTCAGGCAAGGACGCAGTGTTGGAGACGACACATGGCTTGCCGTGGAGGAGGCTTTCACCAACGGGCAGGCCCCAGCCTTCCACGAAACTGGTGAAGACGGTGAACAGGCAATTCTCGTAGACCGCATTGAGTTCAGCATCCGACAGGTCGTGTACGATATGCACGCGGCCGTTGAGATTGCCGGTCGATTCCAGTAGGTCGAACAGCCCGCTGTTCCGCCAGCCCTTGCGCCCCACAAACACCAGATCCGGAACCTCAACGCCTTCGGCGATGAGTCTCTTCCAAGCCTCGACGACGTAGATATGGTTCTTGCGACCCTCGATGGTCGACACATAGGCGACGTAGTCGCGTCCTTCGATCCTCTGTAACGCCTTGGGCCAGGACTGCAGGGAACTGGGCGGCCCCGTCAGGGAGTGCGCCAGGGGCACGGTCCACATCGGGATTGTCCGGCCGCCATTGTCCGCCAGATATTTCTCCACCGTCACTCGCGTGAAGTCCGAGATGGTGAATGCGAAATCTATGACCAGGCATATTTCGGCGAACGCCATCGAGAAATAGCGGATGAGGTCGGCGTCGCAATACTCGGGATGACTGATCGGGATGATGTCGTAGATATAGGCCCCCAGACGGGCCCCCGCGCGCTTGGCGGGCAGAAACTTTCCGATGGTGTTGCCGAGCCCCCAGAAGGCGCCGATCATGATGATGGTGTGGCCCTTGCCTGCGCGGATCGGCCGGGCCCGCCCCTCGGCGGTCTTCATCAACTTGATCAACCGGGGATGCTCGACGAAGTCGCCCGTTGCGTACCGGATCACCTCCAGAACATCTGCGTTGTCGAGGAGCCAGAAGTCGCCTTCCGCGATGCCGCCGATGTCATCGGTCAGGACAAAGCGCGCCTCGGTGTCGCCGCTCTCGATGATATTCAGCGCGATGCCCGCGAGCACCCGCTGGATGCCCGTCACCGTCGTGTGGTGCTGCAGGTAGACGAACATATCCTGCAACGAATAGAGCGTCGCTCCCGGCTCCAGCTTGACCGTCGGTGCGTGCCGGACCTTCATGCGCAGCCGGCGGATTTCATCTTCCACGGCCGCCTCGGAGTCGAGATCGAAGGCTAGCTTGTACTCAGCCAGGGCCTCGATGTAGTTCGCCTGAAGCTTGAGCGCGTGAGCCAACTGGACATGGGCATCAGCATTACCAGGCCGAAGGCCGGTTGCGGTGCGGTAGGCGACTTCGGCGTCGTTGAGTTGGCCGCTTTCCTTCAGGGCGTGGCCGTACTGGGTCCAGATCGCCCCGTCGTCAGGGTTCGCGTCCAAGTGGCGGCGATAGGCCGCAGCCGCCCGGTCCCACTCGCGCGCGTCACGGTGGCTGTCGCCAACCTTGCGATGGTTGACCTTCTTGGACCAGACCACAGGAATCTCCGAATTTGCAGGCGGCCGGGTTTCCGCCGCGTCTGCGGTCGTGTTCCAACCCGAGCACGGGGGCTTTTACCCACCGTTAACCACCTGCACAATTTGAATTTTGCTGCGTGCCGGTCGTAATCGAACAGAAAGATCTGAATTGCCAGAACACATGCCGACGCAGCCTTTTTCTGCGTACCTCATGCCTCACCCCGGCTCGATCGCGCGCGGTCTTCGTGTGGGCTCGAGATTGTCGATAGCCTAGACTTGTCTCTTGCTGGCCTTGTAGGAAAACGAAGGCCGCACTCGTCCACGCCCCTCGTTTCGAAGCGGATCGCCGCAGGAGTCCGCAGATGTCTCACGAACCATTCAGACTCGTGGAGCCGTGGCCGCTCCCCGAGAAGTCCGACTGCATCTTTTACCACACGATGGAGTTCCCGGGCGAACCCGTGATCAAGGGCGGCTGGGACATCCGGGGGCGGTTCGCGAACTACATCGGCGACTATGACATCGCCGGAAAGACCCTGCTGGACGTCGGCACCGCCTCCGGCTTTCTAAGCTTCGAGGCCGAGAAGGCCGGCGCGACGGTGACCTCTCTGGATGCGCGGTCGGGCGCCGATTTCACCCAGGTGCCGCATACCCTCAGCGGCTATCTGAACGATCGCCCGGCCTTCGTCGCCGAGACCGACGAGATCCTGCGCAAGCTGAAGAACTCCTACTGGTATGGCTGGCACAGGCTGAACAGCCGGGCCGAGGTGGTCTATGCTCCGCTTGAGCAGGCGGCGCTGTGGGAGCGCCGGTTTGACGTCGTCCTGGCCGGTGCCATTACCGAACACCTGTCCGACCCGGTTACGGCGATCGGCAACCTGTCCGTGCTGGCGAAGGAGGCGGTGATCATCGCCTTCGATCCGGTCGTGGACAGCGACGAGATGACGATGACCGCCGGGCCCAACTGGAAGGCGCTGAAGCCCCGGGCGGACCACACATGGTATTTTCTGTCCCGAGGCCTCTATCGGCAGGTCTTCGAGAATTTGGGCTTCAACGTGGAGTTTATGGACTCCTATGCCATCGCCTTGTTCGCGGGCGAGACAGATCCCGTGCGCCGCACGACAGTCATCGCCCGGCGTCGGCAGGCCTGACTCGATTCGGCAAACGAAATTGCCGAGATTGATCCGCGCTGTTTTTCAAGAGCGTGACGAGCTTCTTTTTACCTCGTCACGTCATGCAACGGCTTGATCCTGTTGTCGTCGACAATGGGATTGGGTAGCGTTCAGGCTTCAGGCTTCAGGCTTCAGGCTTGGCTTACGGAGGGAGACGTTGGTGCAGTGCTACGATCCCAACCGCCTTTTGGTCTCGCTTCACATAGCCAAGTCCGCCGGGACGAGTTTGAGGACAGCGCTGGCAGAATGGTTCGGCGACCGTTTCTACCTCCACTATCCGGCCTGGGCCCCGCCTCTTCCGCCCATTACCGACGAGCAGCGAACCTGTGTGCACGGCCATTTCACGCCGCGAAACGGTACAAGTATTGCTCAAGTCCTGCCGTTCGCCACCCAGACCATAACGGTGATGCGGGAGCCGTTCGCTCGACTTGTCTCGGAATGGAGATTTTACAATTATTCCAAGAGCCTTGGCCTGGATATTCCGGAGCTTTCGGACGAGCCTGATTTCGATCTGTGGTTTGGCAGGAGGCGAGACGAAGTGTTACGCGATCCGGTGACGCGGGTGCTGAAACAGCTTCCCGGACAGTTTGACGTCGAAAATGCCTCTGGCCTTTTCGACAAGGGCTTCGTAGCCGTCGGGATCACTGAACGATTTTCTGATACACTCTAACTGTTCGCTTACTGTCTCAATGCGCGGCTAGCTACGGAACCGCGAGAGAATGTATCCGCGATGTCGGGTACTGCAGAGTTCGAGCGATACAGGTCCGAACATCAACGCGCGTACTATCTGGAGCACGAGGTCTACGCCGCCGCATCGAGCCGGTTCGACGCAGATTTCGAGACAATGAAGAGCGATGTCGGAAAGCGCGCTGCGCTTTGAGACAACTTCATTGAGCAGCACCGTCAGTTCCCCCGGTTGATGACCGTCCGATCGGGTGGCTAGTCCGGCAACAGGGCGGGGTTTCGCCAAGACTGGACCCCGTCGACGGTGACTTCGGGCCGGTCGCCCGCAAGCGTCAGGAAAGCCGGGCGCTCCATATCCAGCACCCAGCCGGCCCGCAGCATCATGTCGAACAGCCGGCCCTCGATCTCGCGGCTGTGGGTGCCGATCAGGACATAGGCAAACTTGGCCGAGAGAACATCGAGGCAGGCCTCGACCAAATCGGCTTCGCCGCCCTGGATGTCGATGTGCAAAAGGTCGATGCGCGCATGCGGGGCCGCCAGCTCCGCCAGCGAGATCATCGGCAAGGCCGAGTAGCGGCCGGTCGCCATCAGTTCCTGCGTACGGGCTTCGTCGGCACCAATCACCGGCTCGAGGCCCCAGGACTCCCCTGCGGTTTCCTGCCGCGGGAACAGGGCGACGCCGGATTGTCCGGCGGCGATGCCAGTGACGAGCATCGATTCGCCTTCCGCGAATCCGTTTTCGGCGAGGCCCGCCTGGGCGAAGGCAATGTGACCGGCGTCGCCCTCGACACCGATGACATGGACGGTCCGGCCCGTTCGCTTGGCGGCAACGCCGGTGTTGAGCATCCAGCAGCCCCAGCCGCAGCCGAGTTCGATCATGGTGAACGTCGGGCCGCTGAGATCCACGGCATGCAGGGCCGCGCCCCACTCCGCCAGGTCCGCATGCCAGTTGTTGGGCATGGGCGCGGCTTCGATGAAACCGTTCAGTGGCTCCAGGGCGGAGGGGAAGATCTGCGGGTCGATCGCGACGCCGAGGAAGTTCATGACGCGCCCGGGCTTTCGGCCGAATGGGGGCTGGTTCATCGCGTGCCGGGTGACAGTCTCGATGGCGTCGAAGCGCGAGTGATAGTGCCAGAAGCGGGTACGCATGATCGATCAGGCGCCGATCTCGGTGGCCTGTTTGAATGTCAGGGCCTCCAGGATGTCGGTGCGCGCCGCGATGTCCGAGACCGCTGCGTAACCGAGGCCAGCGAAGCCGATGCCCAAGTCTCGACTGTCGCCCTCTGGACGGAGATAGTCGCCAATGACGTCCAGCGTCAGACGGCAGACGCCCTCGGCCCCGGCGTGGCCGCGCACCTGCAACTGTACCGAGGGCAATAGGGAGGCGAAGGTGTGGAAGGCACCTCCGCTGATGGCGATCGACTTCAGGTCTTTCATGCCCGGCGGTGCGTCGATGGCGGCCTTGAGCGTGCAGTCGGCCAGCAGGCCGGTCGAGAACAGCGAGACGTAGACGATCAGCGGTTCGCCCGGCGCCAGGTTGGTCTTGAACGTGACCTCGCCGGACGGGCCGATCATCCAGACCCCGATGCTTTCGGGCTCGTAGAAGGCGTTGGCGATCAGGAACCGCGTGGCCCGCTGGTCCTTGGCCCGTCGCGACGACGGGGAGTCCAACAGATCCGAGGGCCGGTAGAAGGCTCCCGGACGCAGCACCGGCATGCCGAGCGATACGGGGTCGGCTTTTCGCAACTCGTCCACCTGAACCATGAAATCTCCAGCCACATCGTCCCATGTCCGGGGCGCAAAGTCCTCGACGATATGACGCTGCCGCTCCGCGAGGTAGGTACGATCCTCAATGAGGCGACCGACGACCCGGACTCCGTCCTGCAGGTTCGTAGGATCGAAATAATCGACGAACTCGCCGCCGACCTCGGGGATGGAGGCCGCGTTCGAGGCCGCGCACATGGTTCCGCTGGCCAGGCTTTCTCCGACCGGCAAACCCCAGCCTTCGGAGAACGAGCTGAAGATCGTGAAGAGGCTCTGTTCGTAGACGGCGGTCAGGTCGGCGTCCGAGAGGCCATGGGCGACGTGGACCCGACCGTCGAGATAGTCGGTGCTCTCGAGCAGATCCATCAGGCCGTTGATGCGCCAGCCCTTGCGTCCGGCCAGCAGAAGGTCGGGGACCTGCCGGCCCTCCTCGATCAACTGACGCCAGAGATTGACGGCGTAGAGATGGTTCTTGCGGCCCTCTATCGTGGAGACATAGGCGACGAACTCGCGTCCGCTCAGGCGCTTCAGCGACTGTGGCCAGGCATGTTCCGCCCTGAGCCGGTCGTCCATCGAGTGGGCCAGCGGGACGGTCCGGATCGGCACCGGGCGCGCACCCTGAGCGGCCAGGAATTTGCCGAGCTCGCGGTTCGTGTGGTCCGAGATCGTCAGGTAGAAATCCGCCAGAAGACTGAGGTCCAGCAACGCCCCGGAGAACTGGCGGCACAGGTAGGCGTCACAGTACTGGGGATGGGTGATCGGGATCAGGTCGTAGACATAGACCCCGATCCGGACGCCGCTGCGCTTGAGCTCGATATAGCGATCGACGGTGTTGTCATTGCTCCAGAAGCTTCCCAGCAGGATGACGGTGGAGCGGGGGGGCGGGGTGAGCGGCAGGCTCGCAGCCTCGCAGGCGTCCAGAGCGGCGTCGAGAGCTTCGCGGTCGACGGCCGGACCGCTGACGTAGGCGATCATCGCAACGAGCGGAGCGGCCGGCACCTCTCGAAACCCTTTCGCGCCCGGCTGGGACCCGCCGGTGAGAATGAAGCGGGCGTCGGTACGCCCCTTCTTCACCAGGCTCATGACGATGTTGGACTGAACTCGCTGGATGCCCGACAGGGTCACGTGGACTCGCAGGAAGGAGACGAGGTCTGCGACCGAAAAGAAAACGTCCGTCGCTTTCGCGGCGACCCTGGAGCCGGTGCGGGCCGGTTTCGTATTCGCGTCTAGAGGCAAGGAGACCGCTCCGTTTTCTCTCACGATCCATAGCCGCTGGTCGCCGACTGGCAAGCCGGCTTGGCCGTTGGAGGTGCAGAAACATCCTATCGACGAAGACTGCCGGCCCGGCTAGGGTTTGCGCAATCCAAAGCCGAGCACCGTATGAGCCCGCCTCTCGCCTCTGGCGCCGATCGGCCGGCCAGTCCGGACGACGTCGTCCAGTTCTATCGCTTCGTGAACGACCGAGAGCCGGAATCGGAGGTCGTGATCGAAAACAGCGTCGGCATTCCGAGAGCGTATCTGGCCGCCGCATTTTTCGGGACCGAAGAGTTCGCGCAACGCGTCGTGCGGAACGCGGAACGGGGTATCGACATCTGGGGCGTCAAACCGGGCCCGACCGACGAACAGCTGGACTGGGCCTGCGAGGTTCTGCCTCTCACGGCTGAAGGGGTCGCCGGTCTGAGGGCCTGGGGCGACTCCTGGCCCGGCGTGTATTTCGCCATCCTGTCCGACTCCGGGTTCCGTTCGTCAGGATCGATCTCCGCGGTCGGACTGAGCCATCTCAAGGCGCTTGCAAGCGCCTTCGGCGGCGTGGAGCGGCTGGATTCGGCGCTCGTCGTCGGCTGGGCGATGGCGCGAGGACCGGCGGCCGGACCGGTGGTCGTGGAAGTCTATGGCGACGGAGCCTTCCTGGCGGCGGGGCGGGCGGATCGGTTCCGTCGCAACGTTCAGGATCAGTTCGGCGGCGACGGCCTCGTGGGTTTCGAAATTCCCCTGCCGCGGCAGATCGGCGCCGGACCGACCCGGATCGAGGTGCGGGCCGCTCCATACGGGCGGGTGCTGGGCCAGGGCGAAATTCATGTCCAGCCCGCTCCGGCGACAGGGCTTCATGCGCTGAAGCAGGAGATCGCGTCCGTTCGCGCCACGCTCGAGCGGCTCGAGCTTATGCTGCCGACCGTCGTCTCGGGGATGGGGCGACCGCTCGCCGACTATGGCGACTATTTCGAGGACGGGTATCGGCGACCGGCCGTGGTCCGTCCCGACGGAGCGGGCTTCACGATCGTGCTGGATGGCGCGGGACGTTCGACCGAGTCCCTGTTCTGGGCCGCGACCAGCCTCGAAAGCCAGATGACCGCGTCGGACCGCCTCGTCCTGGTGGTCGATTCCACGCTTGAGAATTCGGCCGCCGACATCGCGGCGCGGAGCCGCGGGCGGGGCAGGTCGAACACGGTCGTCCTCGCCAGCCCGGCCGCCGATCCGGGCCAGCGCGCCCTGGAGGCGCTGGCTTCAGAATCGAACACGCCCTTCGTGCTTCTGACAGATTCCGATGCCGTCCTGTCCGGCCGGGCGTTGGCGGAGTTTGCGGCGACCTTCGCTCGATCGGACTCCGTCCAGGCCCTCTATGCGGATGAGGACGCCTTCGATCCGGAAGATGGCCGTGAAAGGCCATCCCAAAGGCATTTCGCCCCGATCCTCAGGTCGGGGTTCGACCTCGATCTGCTGCGACAGCTCCCCTACGTCGGCACGGTGCTGGCCTTCCGGTCCGGCGCGCTGGATGCGGCGGGGTTGCTGGAGGAGTGTGGCGGTCTTCACGGCTGCGACGCCCTGCTGCGCATCGGCACCGCTCCCGGTGCGGTCGGCCATGTCGCCTCGGTCCTGGGCACGCGTTCGGGTCCGGCCGTGAACGACGGGGACGGAACCATCTGGGCGCGCTGCGTGACGCGACACCTGGCGGAGCATGCTCCCCAGGCGGCGGTTCAGCCCCGGGATGACGCGCTGGGCACGGTCGTGCCGGGTGCCGTCCGCGTGCGCTTCCCGGCTGGAGATGTCCGTGTCTCGGTCATCATCCCGACGCGCGACCGGCTGGACCTGCTCAAACCCTGCATCGACAGTATTCTTGCGCACCGATCCGCCAACCGCTGCGCGCTCGAGCTGATCGTGATCGACCACGAGAGTTGCGAGCCCGGGACCCGGGCCTATCTGGACCCGCTCGCCGCTGCGGGCGACATTTCGATCCTGCCGTTCAAGGGGGCGTTCAACTGGGCTCTGATGAACAATCTGGCGGCGGACAAGGCGACGGGCGAGGTTCTCGTCTTCCTCAATAACGACACGGTTGTCGTTTCGCCGGACTGGCTCGACGAGATGGCCTCTCAGGCCCTACGTTCGGAGGTCGGAGTCGTCGGTTGCCGACTCATCTATGCCGACGGGACGATCCAGCACGCCGGTTTCGTGTCGCGCGGACACGCACCCGACTTCCTGATCCATGACGGCGTCGGGGTCGCGGGTTCGGACGGCGGCTATCTGGGGCGACACGCCCTGCTGCATGCCAGCCCGGTGGTCACCGGCGCCTGCATGGCGATCCGCGCGCCGCTGTTCCGATCGCTGGGCGGCTTCGATTCGGCGAATTTTCCGCTGGAGGGCAACGACGCCGACCTCTGCTACCGCGTTCGCGCCGAGGGTCTGTCGGTCCTTTATGACCCTTATGCGACACTCTATCATCTGGAGTCGAAGACTCGCGGGTTCAGCGTCTCGGGTGAGGACCGTGCGGCCTCTCTGGCGGCGCAGGCGCTCCTGCGAAGCCGATGGGGCGAGCGGTTCGGCGAGGACGCCGGCTTCAACCCCCATTTCGACCGCACGGGCCGCCCGTTCGAACGGCTGCGGCCCCCGCCCGGCGATTGACCGTCCGGGGGCCGGGGACGGATGCGAAACCCGACGACGGTGCCGGGTCCCGGCTGCCCCCTAACCGCCCGTCACCGCGACAGGGGTTGGAGCGCGAGCGAGGCGAGGAAGGCCGCATCCGGCAACTCCGCCTCGGAATGGGCCAGAACGTACCAGCTCAGGCCCGGGTGCCACCACGGGCAGGCGCGGATGGCCAGCCCCGCCTCGGCCGCGATCCTTTCGATCCGCTCGGGCCGGAAGGTCACGCATTCCGGATAGACCCAGTCGGCGGTGTCCGGGTCGAACTGCGGCTGTTCCTCCCCGACCATCCAGTTGACGACGATCAGGCCGCCGGGCGCCAGGCTGCCCTTGAAGGACTGCAGGGCGCGGCGCGAGGCGTCCTCGCCGGTGTGCGAGAAGATGGACTGGGCGATGATATAGTCGAACTGGGTCCCGAACACGTCGGTCCGGTAATCGGTGTTGTGGTCGAAGCGCGGGGCCTTCAGCTGGCGGGCGTCCTCGCCCAGCTCGCGGGAAAAGCCGTCGGCGACCAGCCAGGCTTCCGGCTCGATGCCGAAATAGCGGCCCTCCAGCAGATAGGGGATGGCCATCCGCCCGAGGCGCAGCGAGCCGCAGCCGAAATCGAGCAGACGGTGCGTCTCGCGCAGGCCCAGCAGATACAGCAGGGCGAACTGCTGGGCGCCGATCAGGTCGTAGCGATAGGTCGGGCCGACGAAGGCGCGATAGTGGCCGTCTCCGGGCGCCAGGGCGGCGGCCTGTTCGACGGTGAAGTCCCTGACGCTCATCGCGATCTCCCTGAGGGGCGTGAGGCACCGCCGTCGGCACCCGACCGCTCTCTGTGGCGCCCGGGCGTTCGGCTCAAGCCTATTTTCATCTCCGGCGCGAGCCTTTAACGACGGTCGCGAACCTAATGCACTGCCCCGGGGGTTATCGCGTGTCGGACTGGACTTCAGGCTACGTCGCCGACGTGGAATACACGACTGGCTACTTCAGTGAGCTGAACCCCGTGCGGGTGCCGATCGGTCTTCTCAACGCCGGCTATGCGCCGCCGAAGGTCCGGAATGCGTGCGAACTCGGCTTCGGACAGGGGATGTCGATCGCCATGCACGCGGCGGCCCAGCCCCACGTCAAATGGTACGGCGACGACTTCAATCCCGACCACGTCCTGTTCGCCCGCTGGCTGAACGAGGCCGCCGGGGCCAGCGCCGATCTGACCGACGAGAGCTTCGAACAGTTCTGCAGCCGCGACGACCTGCCGATGTTCGATTCCATCGGCCTGCACGGTGTCTGGACCTGGGTCTCGCCGAAGAACCGCGACATCATCATCGATTTCATCAATCGCAAGTTGAACATTGGTGGCGTGGTCTACTGCAGTTATAATGTCATGCCGGGCTGGTCATCGGCCGCGCCGCTGCGCGAGCTGATGATGCTCCATTCGCGGATGACCGCCGGCAAGGGCCTGGGTTCGGCCGAGCGGATGGAAGCCGCCCTGAACTTCATCGGAGAGATGTTCGACCGGGACCCGCTCTATCAGGCGGCCATTCCCGAGGCGAAGGCCAAGTTCGAGCAGATGAAAACCATGCCGCGTGGCTACCTCAGCCACGAATACATGAACGCCAACTGGGACCTGATGTATTTCAGCAACATCGCGGACATGCTCGGCGCGGCCAAGCTGCAGTTCGCCTGCAGCGCCGCGTACCAGGAGGCGGTCGAGGAGATCCAGCTCAGCGCGCCGCAGCGCGCCTGGCTGGCGGGTATCGACAATGAACCATTCCGCGAGACCATGCGGGATTTCTGCAGGAATACCCAGTTCCGCAAGGACTACTGGATCAAGGGCGGACGACAGATTCCCCAGGCTGAACAGGTCGAGCGGATTCGCGACCTGCGCGTCGTGCTGCTGAATGTGCGCGCGAACATCCCCAAGACCGTCGGGAGCGTGGTCGGGGAGGTCACCCTCGTGCCCGAGATCTACGATCCGATCCTGGACTTCCTCGCCGACAACAAGCCGCACGCCTTCCGCGATATCGAGATCGCGGTTCACGGCCGGAATATTCACTTCGCCCAGGTCCTGCAGGCGATCATGATGCTGAGTGGAGGCGGGCACGTCGGCTTCGCCCAGTCGGAGGCGGAAACCGCGGCCGCCCGCGTCCAGACCCGCAGGCTGAACGCAGTTCTGCTCGACAGGGTCGAGCAACAGGACGGGATCGCCTATCTGGCCTCGCCCGTGACCGGGGGGGCCATCGCCCTCTCACGCATCGACCAGCTGTTCCTCAAATACTGGATGTCCGGCCTGCAGGAGTCCGACCAGTGGGCCGAGAAGGTCTGGCAGGTGCTGGAGGCCGCAGGGCAACGGGCCCTTGAGGACGGCAAGCCGGTCGAGACGCCGGAAGAAAACCTGCGCGTTATCAGCGAGGCGGCCCGGAAGTTTCAGGTTACGCTCTTGCCGGTGTTTCAGGGCCTGGAGATCGGCATTCGCGAAAAGGCGTCTACGGTTGGGCGAAAAGGCGGCAGGTAGTTCGCCAAGAAGGCGTTTGGCCACTGTGACAATCCTGCCAAGCACCGCAAAACTTTCACATTAAAGGCAAGGGTGGTGTAACAAAGTCCGGTTGACGGGATGCGTAAACACGGTCTAGGAAGACCTTGCCTAGGAATGCCCATGACAGTCTTCGGCGGTCATGTGCTCTAAATAACCGCCGTGGCATGGACTAACCCAGTTTAACAATTCCCCAGGGGGACCTCGAATGAAGAAGCAAACTCTCCTCGGCGCCATCGCGCTGACCACCCTCGCGGTCGGCGCTGCCGGTGCCGCGAACGCCCAACAGTACACCGTCGTCTCGACGAAAGTCGGCGCATCCACCGTGTCCGCCGCTGCTACCGTGGCCTCCGAAGTCACGCTGGGCGCGACGAACTCCAAGGGCTCGCTCGGCCTCGCCGTCACGCCTTCGGCCTCGGCCATCCTGCCGGGCGGCAACTCGATCCTGTCCATCACCCTGACCGGCGGACACACCTTCGGCACCAACCTGACCCCGGGCGCGATCGTTGTTAACGGCGCGTGCGCCCCGACCACCTCGATCTCGTCGGGCGGCCTCTCTACTGACAACACCGTGTCCTTCCTGCTGTCGGGCCTGGGCGGCTGCACCAACGGCACGCCGATCCATGCTCTGGTCCCGGCGCAACTGGCCAGCACCACCACGGCCCTGGGCGTTTCGACCACGTTTAAGACCGAACTCGGCACCTCGATCGACGGCGGCTCTGCTTCGCTGACCAAGATCGTTCAGTTCGCCCCGGCCTTCAAGGTCACCACCACCGCTGACGCCACAACGACCGCCGCCACCCTGGCGTCGGGCTTCAAGTCCCTGACCGCTGACGTCGCGCTCGGCACCGTCGTCGTCGCCGTCACCGCCAACTCCAAGGGCATCGACGACGTGACCAAGGTCGCCGCCAACGCCGACGTGACCAAGGCTGACTTCAAGTTCGTCGGCAACCAGACCGCCAAGACGGTCTCGCTGAAGTATGACGCCACGGCCATCCCGACAACGGGCCTGCTGTCCGTCAACAACCCGGTCACCCTCAACGGTGCCATCACCGCCGTCGCCGGTGGCGACCCGATCCCGGCCTCGACCTACACCGTCGACACCACCCTGACTGTGGCCTCCGGCTTCACGGCTCCGGCCGCTACCGGTGCTAAGTTTCTGCAGTCGATCACGCGTGAAGGCACCACCTACCTGATCCCGTGGGCCTCGTCGGGCACGCTGGCTCAGTCGACGGGCAACTCGACCGTCGTCCGTATCTCCAACATCGGTTCGGGCACCGCGGGTGCCGTGTCGGCCGAACTGCTGACCTCGTCGACGGGCGTCGCCGCCTCGACCTCGCTGGTTCAGCTGTCGTCCGGCATCGCCAACGGTGGCGAAGTCGTCATCACCGGCGCTTCGCTGGAAACGGCGATCGGCTCCAACTTCGGCCGCGGCGACATCCGCCTCACGGTCGAAGCTCAACCGTCCACGCTGATCACGCGTCGCTTCATCCAGAACGTGGCCAACGGTTCGCTGACCGAAGTCTCGCTGGGTCGTGACGCGACGGGCAACGAGCCGCAAAACTAAACCTCGCTTCTTCGAGGGTACCCGGGAAAGGGGAGGACTTCGGTCCTCCCCTTTTTCTTTGGCGCAAAGCCCCGTATCAGGGACGCCAGACATACAACCGCATGAACTTTCGGGGACGAACCGCCAGATGGCCGTACACAAGGACAAGACATTGACCGGACCGGTCGATCTGGACGCCGGTGTGTTCGAGAACATCGTCTTCGAGAACGCCCAGCTGTTCTATTCCGGCGGAACCCCGCCCCAGTTCGTGAACTGCGCCTTCAACACGGTCGCCTTCGAACTGCGAGGCCCGGCCCACCGCACCCTGGGCTTCCTCCGCTCCATGGCCCCCGAAGAGACCGGTATGCGCGAGGTCTTCTACGGCCTGGTTCCCGAGATCAAACCCTGAGCGACACGGTCGTCATCCCGCGCCTGGGCCCGGGCGTGGTGCGTGTTCGCCTCGGCGAACTGCTGATCGCGCGTGGTCTTGTCCGCGCGTCCGACGTCCAGAACGCCCTGGCCATCCAGGCCTCGAATGGCGAGCCCATCGGCCTGAACCTGGTTCGCCTCGGGGCCCTGTCCGAGGTTCAGCTGCTGGAGGTTCTGTCCGAACAGCTCGGCCTGCCGGTCCTGCACGCGGCCGAAGGCCCGTCCCCGGACGATATCCTCACCTTCCTGTCCGAGATCGGCTCGCCGCTCGACTGGTGGGCCGCCCGCAACGCTGTGGCCTGGCGCGAGACCGGCCCCGCCGCCCCCGAAGGTCAGGTCCCCGTGCCGGGCCGGATCCTGTGCGCCGCCCTGCAGCCGCTCGATTCCGGCCTGACCGAGCGGATCGCCCAGGCGACGGGCGATCCCGTCGACATGCTTCTGGCCCCGCGCGCCCTGCTCGACGCCCTGCTGGCCGACCTGACCGACCAGACCGCCGCGCCCGTGGACCTGACGGCCGGCCCCGGAGCCGATGCCACGCGCCTGCGTGAACTGGCCCAGGAGGCCCCGGTCATCGACTTCGTCAACGGGGTTTTCGCCGAGGCCCTGAGCCGCCGCGCCTCCGACGTCCACGTCGAACCCTATGAGGATCGTTTCCTCGTCCGTATGCGGATAGACGGCGTGCTGCACAACGCCCGCTCGGCCCCGCGCGCCAATTTCGACGCCGTGGCGTCGCGTATCAAACTGCTCTCCGGCATGGACATCGGCGAGCGCCGCCTGCCGCAGGACGGCCGCCAGTCGATCCGGGTGTCGGGTCAGGAGGTCGACCTGCGGGTCTCGAGCCTGCCCTGCTCCTGGGGCGAATCCCTGGTGTTGCGCCTGCTGGGCAAGACCAGCCGCCTGCCGCTCCTGTCCGAACTCGGCGTCGGCCCGGAGCAGGAGGCCAGCCTGCTGTCGCTGTCGGAACAGCCGAACGGCATGCTGCTGATCACCGGCCCGACCGGCTCTGGCAAGACCACGACCATCTACCGCCTGCTGACCCATCTGAACGACGGCGAGCGCAAGATCATCACCGTCGAGGATCCGGTGGAGCTGGACCTGCCGGGTGTCATCCAGGTCCGGGTCCGCGCCGAAATCGGGCTGACGTTTGCCGCCGGCCTGCGCTCGATCCTGCGCCAGGATCCCGATGTGATCATGGTCGGCGAGATCCGGGACCCCGAGACGGCGCGCATCGCCGTCCAGGCCGCCCTGACCGGACACCTGGTGATCTCGACAGTCCACACCAACACGGCCCTGGCCGCCGTTCCACGTCTGCTCGATCTCGGGATCGAGGACTATCTGCTGGCGGATGTGCTGCGCGGCGTGGCCGGCCAGCGCCTTGTGCGTCGCCTGTGCGCGGCCTGCAACGTCCCGTCGACCCCTGACGAGGCGGCGGTGCACGAGGCGGCCCTGCCCGCCGTCGTGAAGGCCAGGCTGAAGGGCGAACCGGCCAACTGGCGCGAACCGCGCGGCTGCCCGAAATGCGGCCAGACGGGGTTCCGCGGACGCGTCGGTCTGTATGAAGTCGCACCCGCGACCCAGAAGATGACCTCGGGCCTGCGCAAGCGCGCCGACGAGGACGCCCTGACCGCCATCGCGCGCGAGGACGGGTTCCTCAGCTTTGCGGAAGACGGGTTCATCAAGGCGCGGCGCGGCGAGACGACCCTGGCCGAAGTGTATCGCGTGGCCCGGGCGGGCGAGGACTGACCATGGCCAGCAACGTCTATGAAGACCCGACAGTCGTCGCGGGCGAGATCGCCGCCGGACGTCACCGGGAATTGATCGGCGGCCTGTGGGAGGAAATGGGCCCGCATCAGATGGCGTTCCTCAAGGCCCGTGGGCTCGAACCGCACCACCGTCTGCTCGATGTCGGCTGCGGCGCCCTCCGCCTGGGCGCCCTGGCGATCCCGTATCTGGATGCCGGGCACTATTTCGGCTCCGACATCAGCGAGAGCCTGATGCGCACGGGCTATGACCTCGAACTCGACGCCCAGGGTCGGACGAAGACGCCGTGGAGCCACTTCAGGGCCAGCGCCGACTTCGACCTGCCGACCCCCGACGGCCCCTACGACTATGCGATCGCCCAGTCGGTCTTCACCCATCTGCCGCTGAACCATCTGCGTCGCTGCCTGGCGCAACTGGCACCGAAGATGGCGCCCGGCGGTCGGTTCTTCGTCACCTATTTCGAGTGCCGCCCGGATCAGAACCTGTTCGAGACCCTGTTGCAGCCGGGCGGGGTGGTGCGCACGCGCGACACGATCGACCCGTTCCATTACCGCCTCGATGACCTGGCCTGGGCGATCGCCGGGTCGCCCTGGGAATTTGAGCCGATCGGCGACTGGGGGCATCCGCGTGGCCAGATGATCTGTGCATACCGACGCCGATGAGCGAGCAGCCGTCCTACCTCTATCGCGGCATGACCCGCGACGGGACCGCCAGCCGCGGCACGCTGAGCGCTCCCGACAAGCGGACGGCCATGCGTCGCCTGGCCGGCGAAGGCCTGATCATCACCGATATCCGCGAAGCGCCGGCCGCCAAACCGGCCGGCAAGGACCGGGGCCTGAAACAGACCGAGCGGGTGCTGGTCCTGCGCCAGCTGGCCCTGATGCTGGAGGCCGGTGTTTCCCTCCTGGAGGCGCTCGACACGGTCGCGCAGGGCATGACGGCTCGCAAGGGCCAGGCCCAGTTTCAGGCGATGATCGGAGCCTTGCGTCGGGGCGAGAACCTCGGCGAGGCCTTCGAGACCCATGCTCCGGGCTTTCCCTTCTATGTCTATGCGATGGCGCGGGTCGGCGAGGCGTCCGGCCGCATCGCCGCCGTGCTGAAGGACGCGGCAGAACAGATGGCCTATGAGGACCGCCTGCGGAAGGATTTCCAGAACGCCCTGACCTATCCGGCCTTCCTGCTCAGTGCCGGCGTCCTGGCTGTGGCCTTCATCTTCACCCAGGTCGTGCCCCGCTTCGGGGCCATGATCGGCGAGGACCGAACGAATGTGCCCGCCCTGTCCCGATGGGTGCTCGACACCGGAGAGTTCGCCAATACCCATCTGCCCGTCGTGGGCATCGGCCTGGCGGCGCTGGCCGCGCTGATCTTCGTGATCGCCACCAACCCCGGCATCCGGGGGCAAGCCTATTCCATAGCCCACGGTCTGCCGGTGATCGGCCCGGTGCTGCAGTCGCGTGAGATCGCGTCCTGGGCGCGGCTGACCGCGTTCGCCTTGAACAACAACGTGCCCATCCTGTCGGCGGCCGCCCTTTCGCGCGCGGCGGTGCCGACGGGGCCGTTTCGCGTAGGACTGGACCGGCTGGAAGGCGATCTGCGCGCCGGCATCACTCTGGAAAACTCGCTGGCGGCGCATACCAATCTGGAAGCGATGGATCTCAGCATGATCCGCGCAGGTCAGAAGTCCGGCGCGGTCGGACCCATGTTCGGGTTCATGGCCGACAACTACGAGGCGCGCCTTCGCGACCGGATGAAACAGATGACGGCCCTGCTCGAGCCTTTGGCCATCGCGATGATCTCCCTCGTGGTCGGGGTGGTGGCCCTCTCGCTCGTGCTCGCCCTCTCCAGCGTCTACGAAGGCGTGGTGTGAAACAGCATCGCCAGAGATCGGGCTTCACCTTGATCGAGGCGCTGGTGGCGCTGGCGATCGCGGCCATGACCATGACCGCCATCTTCCAGCTTCAGGTTCAGATGGCGCGGGGACAGCGACGCGCCCAGGCCGTGCTCCAGCAGGTGACAACGCAGGAAAATGCGCTGGCGCTGGTTCGCGACATCAACTTCATGGAACGGCCCAGCGGACAGTTCGTCGTGCCGGGCGAAGAGGTGATCCGCTGGAGTGCGGAGCCCAGGGGCGCCGTCAGGCGGAACATCGCTGCCGGCAGCGCCGGACGCTATGACGTGCAGCTTTACGAAGTCACAGTCCGGATCGAACGCCCGGGCGGCCGGAGCCCGCCCGACATGGTCATCGAACGGGTCGGATGGCGGCGTCTGGATACCTCCGAGACGCTGCTCTTCTAGGGCATGACCCACGCGTTCGGCTGGACCCACGACGGGGGTCCAGCTCAAACGATCATGCCCTAGCCTCTGGGGACCAGACGGATCTCGAACAGCCTGGGCCAGTTCTTGCCGGTGACGAACAGTCGCCGACCGGCCGCGTCCCAGGCGATGCCGTTCAGGACCTCGTCGTTCGGATCACCGACGGGGTCGGGCAGGATGCCGGTCAGGTCGATGACGCCCCTGACCACGCCGGTGGCCGGGTCGATGCGCAGGATGAAGTTGGTCTGCCAGACATTGGCGAAGACCTCGCCGTCGATGTACTCCAGCTCGTTCAGCTTGGGCACCGGGCGGCCGCGGTAGGTAACGGGGACCATGCCGGTCTGGGTCAGGGTCTCGGGGTCGAAGAAGCGCAGGCTGGCTGAACCGTCCGACAGGATGATGCTGGTCGCGTCGCGGGTCAGGCCCCAGCCCTCCCCCTCATAGGACCAGGTGCCTGCGGGATCGAGGTCGTCGGCGTCCCAGATGAAGCCATGGCCGCCCTGCCAGGTCAGGGTCAGGATGCGGTCGCCCCAGTCGGTCAGGCCCTCTCCGAAATGCTCGAGCGGCAGGTCCTTCCTCGTCAGCACGACGCCGTCCTCCAGCCGCACGCGGCGGACGCTGGAGGGGTGGCGGCCCGTGCTCTCGATCAGGACGCCATCCCGATAGATCAGTCCCTGGGTGAAGGCCGTCGGATCGTGCGGATAGGTGTTGACGACCTCATAGCCATAGACCGGCGGGGCGGGCGGCTGGGGCGCGGCCTGCGTCGCGGGCGCGGGCGCGGGCGCGGTCTGGGACCACGCAACCGGGGCGACCGCGAGGACGACAAGACCGATCAGGGCCGACGTCAGCGACACGCCGCGCATCCTTATCATCCGTTCGGATCGGCGGCGGCGCGAGCCTCGGCGGCCCGGGCCTCGGCCTCGGCCCGGTCGGCCACACTACGCGCGTGGAGGGCCTGGTCCTTCTTCGATGTCGCCGCTCGACCCAGCATGTTCAGCGCCTCCACACCGGCCGAGAAGGCCATGGCGGCATAGATGTAGCCCTTGGGCACATGGACCCCGAAGCCGTCGGCGATCAGGACCAGACCGATCATCAGGAGGAAGCCCAGGGCCAGCATCACCACGGTCGGGTTCTTGGCGATGAAATTGGCCAGGGGATCGGCGGCCAGCAGCATGACGGTCACGGCGGCCAGCACGGCCACGACCATGATCGGCAGGTGCTCGGTCATGCCGACGGCCGTCAGGATGGAGTCGATCGAGAAGACCAGGTCCAGGATGATGATCTGGACGATCGCGGACCCGGCGTTGGAGATCATCACGTCCTTCTTGTCGAGGACGTCATGCGAGGGCGTGGGATCGACCGTGTGGTGGATTTCCTTGGTCGCCTTCCAGATCAGGAACAGGCCGCCCGCGATCAGGATCAGATCCTTCCACGAGAACTCATTGCCCATGATCGAGAAGACGGGCTGAACCAGCCCGACCAGCCAGGCGATGATCGAGAGCAGGCCCAGCCGCATGAGGAGGGCCAGGGCGATGCCGATGCGCCGCACCCTCTGGCGGTCCTTCTCGGGCAGCTTGTTCGACAGGATCGAGATGAAGATCAGATTGTCGATCCCCAGCACCACCTCCATCACAACGAGCGTGACCAGGGCGGCCCAGGCGGCGGGGTCGCTCAGCAGGGGGGTGATGGAATCGAGCATCGAGGAGTCCGGAACAGTGAAGGGGTGCGGCGTTTCGACCCGTATAGCGCATCGTGGACGCGTGGGGACCCCCGGGGCGACTGCGACACATTCGTAGGGGCCCCAAGGTCCAGGACCGAAATGCAAAGGCCTCCCGGCGCAAACCGGGAGGCCTTTCCTCGTCCGGCGAACCGGAAGAACCCTACTTCAGCGCGTCGCGCACCTTGGCGGCGATGTCGGCGAAGCCCGTGCCGTCCATGGCGATCGCGGCCAGGACCTTGCGGTCCAGCTCGATCCCGGCCTTGGACAGACCGTGCATGAACTGGCTGTAGGTGAAGCCTTCCTGACGGGCGGCGGCATTGATGCGCTGGATCCACAGGGCGCGGAAGTTGCGCTTGTTGATGCGGCGGTCGCGATAGGCGTACTGCCCGGCGCGGTCAACGGCGGCCTTGGCCGTGCGGATGGTGTTCTTGCGGCGACCCGAAAAGCCCTTGGCCTGTTCGAGAACCTTCTTGTGTCTGGCGTGTGAGACGACGCCGCGTTTGACGCGAGCCATGATTTATTCCTTCAAATTCTTTGCGATGAGATCCGTCCGATGCGCGCGCCGATCAGGCGTACGGCATGTAGGACTTGATCTTTTTGGCGTCGGCATCGGCCATGACCGAGGTGCCGCGGTTCTGGCGGATGTATTTGGAGTTATGGCTGATCAAGCGGTGACGCTTGCCCGCAACCCCGGCCTTGACCTTGCCTGTCGCGGTGAATTTGAAGCGCTTCTTGGCGCCTGACTTCGTCTTCAATTTGGGCATTTCAGTTCCTTTTTATGGGGCTACCGTCCTTCGGACTGCTTGAGCCCGACGCTGGATCCCCCGGATTTAGGAACCGCCCAGGCATGCCTGTAAGCCCGGCGGTTCGTTACGCGAAGGCGCGGCTAGTAGCGGAACCGGCGCGACAGGGCAAGCGGAGTCACTCGGCCGGCAGCGGAACCGTCGATTGCCGCTCGACAGCCCGGCCGGCATTGACCGCCATCAGCGCCGCCGGGATCATCAGGGCGGCTCCCACGGCCAGGGGCCAGTCGTGGCCGAGGCCGGAGAACATGGCACCCGCCACCACCGGTCCGAACATCCGCCCCGATGAACTTGCCGCCATGTTTAGCCCCAGCATGGCCCCCTGACGGTCGGGGGGCGTGGCACGCGAGATCATGGCGGAGATGTTGGGCATGGTCATGGCCATGCCGAAGGCTCCCACGCTCATCGCCACCGGCACGGCCCAGCCGACCGGGGCCAGCATCTGGCCCAGAAGCCCACAGCCGAACAAAAGGCAGCCGACCGCCAGCATCCGGCTTTCGCCGAACCGCTGCGACAGCCGCCCCGTGACTGCCGACTGGCAGATCACCGACACGATGCCGACCGCCATGAAGGAAAAGGCCACCTCGCGCGCGCCCCAGCCGAACCGCGCGCCCGTGAACAGGCCAAAGGTCGATTCCATGCCCGAGAACCCGGCCATATAGATCAATGTGACCAGGATCACCCGCGACACCACCGGATTGGTGGCCGCGTCCCTGACGCCCCCCAGGAAGGGGGTCCGGGCCGGTGCAGGGCCGTCACGCCGGACGAGGCTCTCCTTCAGCAGGAACAGGACCCCCAGCGCCGCCAGGATCGCCAGTCCACAGGCGGCGAAGATCGGCAGCTGATAGCCCAGCCGCCCCAGGTCCTCGCGCACCAGAACCCCGCTCAGCCCCGGCCCGGCGATGAAGCCGGCCCCGAAGGCCGCCCCGATCAGCCCCATGCGACCCGCGCGCTTCTCGGGCGGCGTGACGTCGGCGACATAACCCTGGACCGTGGAGACATTGCCGGCCCCCAGGCCGGTGAACAGCCGGATGCCGATGGCGACCCAGATGTTGGGGGCGAAGGCCAGCATCAGATAGCCGACCGCATTGGCCGCGACCGTGATCAAAAGCACCGGCTTGCGCCCGATCCGGTCCGACAACCGGCCCCAGAACGGCTCGGCGAAGAACTGCCCCACCGAATAGGCCGAAAACATCAGCGCGACCTGCCAGGCTTCGGCGTTCAGACTGTCACCGAAGAAGGGCAGCAGGGGCACGACCAGGCCGAACCCGACCAGATTGATGAAGACGATGGCGAACAGCACCGCCAGGGCGCGTCGGTCGCTGTTGGGTGTTTCGGCGGGAACGGACGACGGCGTCTGGCTCATGTCGCCTTCTAGCCGACCCGATCCCTCACGGCGAGGGGGAGCCGCGACGCAGCCGGATATGCTCCGTTTACGGATATATAGTCGTGGAAGCGCAGCAAAAGTTTCAAGAACGACAAAGTGCCCGTTAAGGTCGCGCCGCTATCTCTTCGCCGCAAGTGGAGGGCGTATGGCTAGGATCGGCGAGTTTGTGGACACGGTCGAAGCCGTCTCGCCCGAGACCTTCGGGTCCGTCGTGTTCGACCGGTTCCAGAACGAGCCCAACACCCTGGCCATCGCCGTGGTCGATGCCGACGGCAGACCGCTGGGGTTACTGGAACGCAATGCCTTCTGTTTGAAGATGGCGGCGGAGTTCGGTCGCGCCCTGTATGCCCGCCGCCCCGTCTCATCGCTGATGGACCCGAATCCTCCCCTGACCGAGGCCGAGGCGTCGGCGGAGACCTTCTTCGACAACGTTGATGCCGCCGAGCTGGGCAGCCTGTTGCGCGGCTTCATCGTCGTGCGCGACGGTCGATATCTGGGGGTCGGAGCGGGCGTCCAGATGCTGCAGGCCGGGTCGGCCCTCTATCGCCAGAAGGCCGAGGACATGAGCGCCCTCGCCCGGAGCCTGGCGGCGGCGGAGGCCCAGGCCCAGGCCTCCAGCCGTGCCAAGTCCGAGTTCCTGGCCGTCATGAGCCACGAGATCCGGACCCCTTTGAACGGAGTGCTGGGTGTGGCCGGTTTGCTCGACCGGAAGCTGCAGCAGGAAGACCTGCGGCCCTATGTGCAGACGATCCTGGATTCCGGCCAGACGCTGCTGAGGCTGCTGACCGACGCGCTCGACATGTCGCGCGCCTCTGCGGGACTACTGACCCTCGAGCCGGCCCCGCTGCATGTCGATACCATCGGGAAGGACCTCGAGGCCCTGTGGCGGCCGAGGGCGGAAGAGAAGGGCCTGCGTCTGGACGTCGTCTGCGACACGACGGGCCATGACTGGGTCCTGGGCGACGGCATGCGGATCAAGCAACTGTTGAACAATCTGATCGGCAATGCCCTGAAATTCACCGCCGAAGGCGAGGTGGTGGCCACCCTCACCAGTCGCCGGGAGGACGGTGGCGTCCGGATCGATAGCACGGTCGACGATTCCGGGCCGGGCATTCCCGCCGACACCGCCGCCACCATCTTCGAGCCTTTCAACACCGGTCAGGCCGGGCGCGAGGGTGCGGGGGCAGGTCTGGGCCTGGCCATCTGCCGCCAGATCGTGGAGCGGATGGGCGGGTCGATCGGCGTGGCCAGATCGCCCCAGGGCGGCGCACGGTTCCACTTCACCCTGTGGCTTCCGTGTTGCGTACCCGAGATGCGGGCAGCGGCCGAGGTCATGGCCGAGCCCACACCGCACGAGACACTGCATGTGCTCGTCGCCGACGATAATGCGACCAACCGGTTCGTCGCGGCCCGGCTGCTCGAGATGTTCGGCTGCACCCACGAACTGGTCGAGAATGGTGCCGAGGCCCTGGAATCGGCGCGCACGCGGCCGTTCGACCTGATCCTGATGGACGTCAAGATGCCGGTCATGGACGGGGTGGCCGCAACCAGAGCCATTCGCGCCCTGTCCGGCCCGGCCGGACGCGTCCCGATCCTGGCCCTGACCGCCAACGCCGACGAGCGCGATGCCGCCGAATACAATGCGGCGGGCATGAACGGGGTCGCGCAAAAGCCCATCCAGCCCGACGTCCTGCTGAACGCCATCCGTCTGGCGCTGGGTGCGGACCCGGTCGCGGAGGCGGCCTGAACGAAAAACACCCCGGCGAGCCGGGGCGTCTCTCGTCGAACGTCCTGATACCTACTTCGGTGCCAGGATCATGATCATCTGGCGGCCTTCCATGCGGGGCGCATATTCGACCTTGGCGATCTCGTCGAAATCGGCCTGGACCTTGTTCAGCAGCTTCATGCCCAGTTCCGGGTGGGCCATCTCGCGGCCGCGGAAGCGCAGGGTCACCTTGACCTTGTCGCCCTCGTCGAAGAAGCGGTGCATGGCCTTGGCCTTCACCTCATAGTCGTGGGTATCGATATTGGGGCGGAGCTTGATCTCTTTCAGCTCGACGACCTTCTGGCGCTTGCGGGCCTCGGCCTTCTTCTTCTGCTCCTGGAAGCGGAACTTGCCGTAATCGAGGATCTTGGCGACGGGCGGCTCCGACGTCGAGACGATCTGAACCAGATCCATGCCCGCCTCCTCGGCGGCCTCCAGCGCGGCGGAGGTCGGCATCACCCCCTGCTTCTCGCCGTTCTGATCGATCAGCAGAACGCGCGGTGCGCGGATGTCCTGGTTCATAGGGGGGCCGTCCTTGGTGGGCGGCTGGTTCATCGGACGGCGAATGAGCGTCGTTTCCTTGTGTTTCTGAAAGCGCAGTGAAGTCGCAGGGGACAGCGCACGGCATACCGCCGCGTTCCCTCACAAAGCGTATATGCCCGTGAAACGGCCGTTCTTCAAGGCGTGACGGGGGGCTGGTCGCCGATCCAGCGGTCATGTAGCGCGATCACGGCCTCGAAGACACGCTGGGTCGTCAGGGCCTCGATCGGTGCGAATTCGCCCCGGTTCGGGTTGGAGGCAGCGATGGCGGTGCGCGGGCCGCGCGGGCCGTACAGCCACCATTCGGTCGGGCCGAACAGACCCAGGGTCGGTTTCCCCGCTGCGGCGGCCACATGCATCAGGCCGGAATCGTTGCCGACGAACAGGGCCGCACGGTCGATGGCGGCGGCCGAACACAGGATGTCGCCCCGGCCCACGCAGTCGATGCCGCGCGGTCCGGCCGCCTCCAGCGCCGGGGTCGCGGGCGGCCGGTCGCCGGGTCCGCCCACGGGCATGAACCGCCAGCCCTCGAAGCGCGGCTCGGCCTTCAGCCTCTCGACCAGCTCGCCCCAGCGGTCGGCAGGCCAGCTCTTGCCCTGCTGATGGGCGATGGGCGCCAGGGCGATGATCGGGCCGGGCGCCGTCTCCAACTGCGGGTCGATCACGGCCGCCGCCTCGGCCCGCGCCCGGTCGTCGATGAACAGCTCCGGCTCCAGCGGCCGGTCGGCTCCCATCAGGCGCGAGACCATCTCCACCTTGGGCAGTCCGGTCTCCCAGCGCCGGTTGTAGATCACCCGCCGGTCAGCCTGGACCAGATAGGCGAGGGCTGAGCCGCGAATGTCGATCACCAGGGCCCAGCGGGTGCCGACGACCTGTCGCCACAGCTCCAGCCAGTGTCCGGCGGCCTTCTTCTTGTCCAGCACGATGACCCGCTCCACCCCCGGCGCCGAGCGGAAGAAGGGCGCAGGCGGACGGCCACAGGCGACAGTGATCCCGGCCCCGGGCACCTGACGCGCGATCTCTCGCAGGATCCCCGACGAGATCACGCAGTCGCCGATGCGGTTGGAGGTGACGAACAGGACCTTGTTGCTCATGAAGGGGTCATATCGTCCTCCGTCACGAAGCGCGAGCCGCCATGATCCAGACCCTGACCCGCCCCGACGGCGAGACCCTGGCCTTCAAACGGGTCGAGGGGACCGGCCCGACCGTCCTGTGGATCGGCGGCTTCCGCTCCGACATGGAGGGCGCCAAGGCGCTGGCTCTGGACGTCGCCGCCCGCGAGCGGGGCTGGGCCTTCGTCCGCTACGACCATTTCGCCCACGGGCAGTCCTCGGGCGACTGGCGTCAGGCGACCATCGGGCGCTGGCGCGAGGATGCGATCGGCCTGATCGACAGTATCGACGGCCCGGTCCTCCCGGTCGGCTCGTCGATGGGCGGCTGGATCGCCCTGCTGGCCGCTCTGGCCCGGCCTGAGCGGATGGCAGGGCTGGCGCTGGTCAATCCGGCCCAGGATTTCACCGGGCGCCTGATGTGGCCGTCACTGCCCGATCACGTCCGCCAGGCCATCCTGCGCGACGGCGAGGCGACGATCGTGGAACCGGGTCTGGGCGACTATGTCCTGACGGCGAGGATGTTCGAGGAGTCGCGCGACTGGCTGCTGCTGGACGGGCCCATCCCCATCACGGCTCCGGTCCAGGTCCTGCAGGGCCGCGCCGACGACACCGTGCCCTGGACCCATGCGATGAGGCTGGCGGAGCGGTTGACCGGGGGCGATGTGCGTCTGGACCTGATCGAGGGCGGCGACCACCGCCTGTCGACCCCTCGCGACCTGGACCGCCTGATCGCGGCTGTCGAGGCGATGCGTCAGCCCTGCATATGAGCGCTCAGCAGGGTGTACATCCGGTCCAGGCCGGGGACGCTGGAGGTACAGACGTCAGACACGCCCCCGGGAGACGGTCCGAATGAACGTGCATGTTCGCCCCGGTCTCATGGGTTGAGGTCGAGGCTCCAGGAGCCGATACAGCGGCGCATGAGCGACACGCCCCCCGCCGACATGACCTATGCGCGCTATCTGGACCTGGACCGGCTGCTGTCGGCACAGAACCCTCTCAGCGACCAGCACGACGAGATGCTGTTCGTCGTCATTCACCAGGCCAAGGAGCTGTGGCTCAAGCAGATCCTGCACGAGGTCGCCCTGGCCAAGACCCTGGTGCGCTCGGGCGACCTGGTTCCGGCCTACAAGAGCCTGGCCCGGGTCAGCCGCATCCAGGCCGTGATGACCCAGAGCTGGGACATACTGGCGACCATGACGCCGGCCGACTACCTGATGTTCCGGGGCGTGCTGGGGTCCAGTTCCGGCTTCCAGAGCGACCAGTTCCGGCGTCTGGAGACGATGCTGGGCCTGAAGGATCCCAAATTCCTGGTGTTCCAGGAAGACCGGCCCGAGGCGCACGCCGCCCTGTCAGCCGCCCTGGCCGCGCCCAGTCTCTATGACGACGCCCTGTCGCAACTGGCAGCGGCGGGCATGGGCGTGCCCGAGGCCGTCCTGAACCGCGACGTCAGCCAGCGCTATGTGCCCGACGAGGCCGTCGAGGCCGCCTGGCTGGAGGTCTATCGCGACACCGGTCGATGGTGGGAACTGTACCAGCTGGCCGAGAAGCTGGTCGATCTGGACGACGCCCTGGTCACCTGGCGGCACAAGCATGTGGTGACGGTGGAGCGCATCATCGGACGCCGTCGAGGCACGGGTGGCACCGACGGTGTCGGCTATCTGTCATCGACGCTGGAGCGGCGGTGCTTCCCGGAGCTGTGGTCGTTGCGCACCCGGCTCTGACAACCCTGCGGGCGGTCGGGCGGCTCAGTCTGCAGGAAAGGGAATGGTGGACGCGACAGGGATTGAACCTGTGACCCCCTCGATGTCAACGAGGTGCTCTCCCGCTGAGCTACGCATCCGCCAAGACGGTTCCGGACAGGTCCGGAACGGGAAGGAGCGGTCTATACCCCAGCCCATGCGAAGCCCGCAAGGGCGAAACCGGGGCGATAGTCAGGCCGCCGCGCACATCTTGTCGACCTCGGCGACCAGGTCGCGCAGATGGACGGGCTTGGACAGGACCTTGGCCTGGGGGCTGGCCTGGGCGGCGCTCAGGGCGACGGCGGCGAAGCCGGTGATGAACATGATGCGCAGGCCGGGCTGGCGGGTGGCGGCCACGCGGGCGACCTCGATCCCGTCGGCACCGGGCATCACGATATCGGTCAGCAGAAGATCGTAGGGGCCACCTTCCAGAGCGTCGATGGCTTCGTCGCCATTCTCGCAATCCACCACCTCGTGTCCTGCCCGTTCCAGCGCACGGGTCAGGAAACCTCGCAGCGATGCGTCGTCTTCGGCCAACAGGATGCGCGCCATGCTTTTCGTCGTCCCCGGTTCAGACCAACAAACTAGGCCGACAACGGTAAACCGGCCATGAAATTCATCGATCCGGCGACCGTCCGGGCTGTGGATGACGGGCAAAAACAGTCTATGCGGGTCGGGTGACCCCTGAGCTGAACCCGCATCCGCTGCCTTCGATCCCGTCGGGCGACGTGTTCGACATCGTCTGGCCCGGGGGTCCGTCGGGACGTCTGGTCTTTGCCTCGCCGCACTCCGGGGCTCACCGGCCCGATGACATGCGGCCGGTCCCGGGCCTGTCCCCGCTGACCCTGAGAAGCGCCGAGGACGTGGCCGTGGATCGCCTGATCGCTGTCGGTGCCGATCATGGTGTTCCGGTCCTGAACGCCCGGATCTCGCGCGCCTATCTGGACCTGAACCGATCTCCGACCGAACTCGATCCGGTTCTGATCGAGGACGCGCCGACGGCCGAGCCGACCGGCAAGGTCGCCGCGGGGTTCGGCGTGGTTCCGCGGCGTGCGGGCGACGGCACCCCGCTCTACGACCGCCGACTCTCGCTGGCCGAGGCCGAGGGGCGGATCGCGCGGGTTCACACGCCCTATCACTCGACACTGCGGGATCTGTTGGCTGCGGCCAGGCACCGCCACGGCATGGCCCTGCTGGTCGACTGGCATTCGATGCCGTCCCGGGCGGCTGGTGTGCCGGGCCGGGGGCAGAGGAGCGTGGACATCATCCTGGGAGACCGTCACGGGGCGGCCTGCCGGTCGGCGACATCGCGACGGGCGCGCGCCCTGTTCGAAGCCCGGGGCTGGCGGGTCGGGCTGAACGCGCCCTATGCCGGCGGCTATGCCACCCAGCACTGGGGGCGACCCGGGGCTGGTTTTGAAGCGATCCAGGTCGAGATCAACCGCGCCCTCTATCTGGATGAGCGCACCCTGGACCCCTCGTCGAACTATGAGAGCTTCAGGGCCGCCCTGGCTGAGGTGATCGCTGAACTGGCCGCCGAACCGGGCCGCTGACCGCCTGTGGCCAGGGCCAAAAAAAGCCGCGCCCGAGGGCGCGGCATAAAGTCTATAGGGAGGAAACGCCCAGGAAGGGCAAGACGCCCTGAGGCGTCGAAGTTCAAGTTAGGTTGCAATGCACAATGCGTCAAGCAAGGTTTAACGCGCCTGCGATCACGCCGTGTTACCGTCCGAAATGCCCGTGTGGTGTGATGCAAGCGATTTCACGGCAGGAACCGGGTGCACCCATGATCGTCAATCATATTGCATTGCAAAATGTCAGCTTCCGGGCGCGCGATTGATCTCGATCAGCCGTCTTGCCGTACGGATGGCCCGCGCGGCCGGCGAGGCCGACTGACGCCAGACCAGCAGGGCGAACGCTGACAGCACCCCGGCAGCCAGCCAGATCGGCCCGAACAGCCACGCGGCGGCGGCCAGGGCGAAATAGTATCCCCTGACCCCTTGGCTGAAGGCGGCAAGGGCGGGATTCAGCACCTCGGCCGTGGCCTCTCCGAAAGCGATCCTGTCGCCCTCCGAATGCACCTCCGGCGCGGCCCCGATCAGGGCCAGCGCATAGTTCATCTGCCGGATCGACCAGATGAAATCGAGCAGGCCGCGCGCCAGGCACAGCAGCACAAGGCCCAGCTTGGCCTCAAGCAGCTTGACCGGCACATCCTCCGCACCGACGGCGGTGAACCCCTGCAGGGCCTGATCGCCGCCGAACAGGATGCCGCCGACGCCCGCGATCAGCAGCAGGTTGGACGAGGCGAAGAACGAGCCCGAATTGATCGAATGCCCCAGAAGCTGGCTGTCCAGAAGCCGGATCTCCCGGTGCGTCATCGCCGTCATCCAGGCATGGCGGATGGTCAGCATGTCTGTGTTCAGCGATCCGCTGCGGTGGGCCAGGACGCGCAGCAAAGGGTCGTAACCCAGCCAGCACAGGAAGAAGAGCGCCAGCCCCAGCCCGTCGATTGCCGTCATTGCCCCGCTGCCTCCGTTCGCGCGGCCCGCCATCGCGGCTTGCCGTGCGGCGCTGCAGGTTCTATCACGCCTGCCTCTCTTTCGCAGTCGCACAATCGAGCCCGGTATGAATCTCGACGCAATTCCCGTCGGACCCAACCCGCCCTGGGACATCAACGTCGTCATCGAAATCCCGCAGGGCGGCCTGCCGGTCAAGTATGAGATGGACAAGGCCTCGGGTGCCCTGTTCGTCGATCGCTTCCTGCATACGTCGATGTACTATCCCGGCAACTACGGCTTCATCCCGCACACCCTGTCGGACGACGGTGACCCCTGCGACGTCATCGTGCTGAACCCGACACCGGTGGTGCCGGGCTGCATCATCCGTTCGCGCCCGATCGGCGTGCTGAAGATGGTCGACGAGGCCGGTGGCGACGAGAAAATCCTCGCCGTGCCGGTCGACAAGCTGAACCCCTACTACACCGACATTGCCAGCTATCGGCAGCTGCCGACCATCCTGGTCGAGCAGATCGAGCACTTCTTCAGCCGCTACAAGGACCTGGAAAAGGGCAAGTCGGTCACCGTCAGGGGCTGGGGCGACGCCGGCGAGGCCGCCGAGCTGATCGCCATCGGCATGCGCGCCCATGAAGACGCCCAGGCCGCCAGGGCCAAGGGCAAGGCCGCCAACGCCGCCTGATTGCCGCAGGGACAGGCATCCCCATATGGCGGGGATGACGACGCTCTCGATTCTTGACCTCGCGCCGGTGCCTGATGGGTCCGATGTGTCGCGGGCCCTGGCCAATACCATCGACCTGGCCCGCCAGGCCGAACGGCTGGGCTACAACCGATACTGGCTGGCCGAGCATCACAACATGGCCGGCATCGCCTCGGCCGCGACCTCGGTTGTGATCGGGGCCGTGGCGGCGGCGACGACGTCCATCCGGGTCGGCGCGGGCGGCGTCATGCTGCCGAACCATGCGCCCCTGGTCATCGCTGAGCAATTCGGCACCCTGAACGCGCTGTATCCGGGCCGGATCGACCTGGGCCTGGGCCGCGCGCCCGGGTCCGACATGGCGACCGCCAGGGCGCTCCGCCGCACCCTTGCCAGCGACGGCGACAGCTTCCCCCAGGACGTGATGGAGCTGATGCACTGGTTTGAACCGGCCACCGACGATCAGCGCATCCGCGCCAACCCCGGCGAGGGCCAGTCGGTGCCGGTCTGGATTCTCGGCTCCTCGACCTACGGGGCGCAGCTGGCGGCGCATCTGGGCCTGCCCTACGCCTTCGCCAGCCATTTCGCCCCGGGCGAGATGATGTCGGCGATCCGCATCTATCGCGAGACGTTCCGCCCTTCGGCGCGCCTGGCGAGACCCTATTTGATGCTGGGGTTCAATGTCTTCGCCGTCGATACGGATGCCCGGGCCCAGGCGCTGTTCTCCTCGGTCCAGCAGGCCTTCGTGAACCTGCGATCGGGGCGGCCCGGCAAGCTGCCGCCCCCCCGGCCTGGCTATGCCGACGCCCTGGACGAGGGCGAGCGGGCCATGATCGGACAGGCCCTCGCCTGTTCCGCCGTCGGCTCGCCCTTGTCCGTGCGGGCGGCCGTCGACGCCTTTGTCGCCCGGACCGGGGCCGATGAGTTGATGGTCACCAGCCAGATCTGGGACCCGGCCGCGCGCGTGCGATCCTATGAACTGCTGGCCGAGGCGATGCGGCCCATGGCTCTGGCGGGCTGATCAGGAGCGCGTGCGGACGGCACCGGGCGCGGGATCAAGCCCAAGAGCGGCTGAGACCCCGGCGAAATGGTCCGACCACGAGGGTGCGCTGTAGGGTGGCGGCTTCGGCCGCCGCTGCATCGCCGCCTCGATCGCCGCCAGCCAGCCGACTCCATCCAGTGGATCGATCAGCTGCGCCCCCGGCACAAGCTCGCGATGCGCGGGAATGTCGGAGGCGATCAGCGGAATGCCGAGGGCGCAGGCCTCCACCGCCGGCAGGTCGAATCCTTCCACGGAGGAGGGGGCAAGAACGGCGCAGGCACCGGCCATCAGATCGGCCAGTACGCTATCCGGAAGGTCTGAAGCCTGGTGGACCAGACCGCGAAGGGGCGGTGATCGCTCGAGATGATCCAGAACCGCCTCGTTTTCCCAGCCATAGCGACCGACCAGGACCAGCTGGGGGGCTTCGGCCCCGCGCTTCTCGGCCAGACGGCGCCACAGGGTCAGCAGAAACGCCAGGTTCTTGCGCGCCTCGATCGTCCCGACATGGACGAAATAGCGGCCCTTCGGCGCATCGTTCCGGGCGCTCACGAACGAAGATTCCAGACCCAGGTGGATCGCATTGATCGGGGGCGGATCGAGACCTTCGCGGGCTGCAAAGGCACACAGCTCGTGGGCGGTGTATCGCGAGTTGACCAGAATGCGCGAGGCGTGCCGCAGGGTGCTCAGGACACGCTCCCTGTGCTTGTCGCCGTCGCCGGGTCGGCAGAACTCGGGGTGGGTGATGGGGATCAGATCGTGCAGCATCACGACCCGCTCGATGCCACGCGCTGCAAGGGATGCCAGGATCGTGGCGTCGACCAGGCCCGTATGACCCACGTTGAAATACAACGCACTGTCCGGCAGCACGCCGACCTGTCGCGGTTGCGGGCCGCTGAGAAAGCGCCACAGCCGCGACGCCGCGTCAATCCCGGCGACAGTCGGTGGCGGCGTTCCCATGATCGATTCGGGTGCGCGGCCCGGCGTGGCCAGGGCCGCGAACAATCGCCCTTCGTCGGAGGTGAGGGGTCGCTCCGACGCACCGCCGGTCCAGCGCGCCCGCAGGCCCAGGACGCAGCCGCGGAACCACTCCGGGTCCAGCGCCACCAGCTTTTCCTTGCGGGTCCGGACGGCCGTGACCGCAAGATCAGGACGCGACAGCAGCCATTCGGCATAGGCCAGACAGACGCGGTCCACGCCCGTCGGCGCAGTGCGCTCGGCGCGGCTGACCAGCCGGCTGGCATCGAAGAGCACGGACAGGGTCAAGCCGGACTCCCGACCGCAGCACCGCCCTCGCGGCGCATCCGCACCATCGAACGCCGCGGATCACGCCTCGAAACGTCAGGGAATTCAGTCAAGTCCAGCTCTTCGGCGGGGTTGGCGCTCATCGGCGTAGACCCTCGAACTGCAAGGGTCAACCGGCCGCAACGGCTCAGGACAGGTAGCCGGCCTGCATCAGCTCGGCGACATGGACGATCGCCTGGGGCCGCCCGTCCCGGACGACGAAAAGGTTGGAAATCCGGTTCGCCGTGAGCAGGTCGACGACGTCGCTCATCCGCTGGTCGGGGGTCACGGTGATCGGCTGCCGGCTCATCACGTCATCGGCCACCACGCCCGTGACGTCGGCGGCAAAGGCCCGACGCACATCGCCGTCGGTGATCATGCCCGCCAGCCTGCCGTCCTCGTCCAGCACGGCCACAGCGCCCTTTCGACCGGCGGTGATCGAGGCGACCACGTCCGCGAAACTGGCCTTCAGCGGCACCGTGGGTGGCGGGGCGTGGTTGTCGCCCATCCACTCCCGCACGCTCTGCAGGCTCATCCCCAGGGCTCCACCCGGGTGATGCATGCCGAAATCCATGGCCGAGAACCCGCGGCGGTCCATCAACACCATGGCCAGGGCATCGCCCAGCGCCAGGGTCATCAGGGTCGAGGTCGTGGGCGCCAGGCCGTTCGGACAGGCCTCCGCCACGCTGGGCATGACCAGGGGGACCGCCGACATGCGGGCCAGGAAGGATGAGGCCCGCTGGGTCATGCCGATGACTGGAATGCCGTTGCGCTGGCAGAAGAGCAGGGGATCGCGCAGTTCGCGGCTCTCGCCCGAGTTGGAAATGGCCAGCAGCGTCGTGTCATGACGCAACATCCCCAGATCGCCGTGACTCATTTCGGCGGGATGGACGAAGAAGGCGTTGGTGCCGGTCGACGCCAGGGTCGCGGCGATCTTTCCGCCGATATGGCCCGACTTGCCGATGCCGGTGACGACGACATAGCCCGGTCGCGACAGGATGATGTCGCAGGCGCGCGCCACGCTTGCGTCCACCGTCCGCTCCAGCGCCTGCAGGGCCTCGATATTCAGCCGAATGACGGATCGGGCGTGCTCGGTCATCCCGCCGACGGCTTCGGGAGACGACATGATCTTGGCATCCAGAGACATGGCGACGGTTTAGCGAGCCGGGCCGCTGTAACGCAAGTTCACCGGTTCCGGGCCAACCTTTGCCGCTGTGGGGCGTTGGGGCACCGGACACCAGGAAGATCGTCTGGACAGAATGCCGCCGAACGCCGGAACATCTACCCCATGCCTGCCGCCGCCGCCCGTCTGTGCGCGTGCGGGGCTTGCGCTCTTTCTCGATCTGGATGGCGTTCTGGCTCCCATGGCCAGCACGCCGGACGCGGTGGTCGCCGATCCGCGCAGAACCCGTGTCCTGCAGGCGCTCGACCCGGCGCTGGAGGGGCGACTGGCCGTCATCAGCGGGCGAACCCTGTCGGAGATTGACCGGATCGCGGGCGGTGCCGCGCGCGCGGCAGCGGGCGTGCATGGCCTGAATCGGCGGCGCCGCGACGGGTCGATCCACGCGATACCGCCATCGGCCGGCGTCGCGGCGGCCGTCGCGGGCTTTCATGCCTTCGCCGCCGAACATCCGGGCGTGATCGTGGAGGACAAGGCGGTGTCGGCCGGCCTGCATTATCGCGGCGCGCCCCAAGCGGAGGCGGCGGCCATGGCCCTGGCCGAAGATCTGGCCGAGCGGGCCGGTCTGGTCGTTCAGCCTGGCAAGATGGTGGTGGAACTCAAGACCCCCGGTGCCGACAAGGGCACGGCCCTTTTGGCCTTCATGGCCGAACCGGTGTTCGCCGGGACCATGCCCGTGATGATCGGCGATGACCTGACCGACGAGGCCGGCTTCAGGGCCGCCGGGGCCCTCGGTGGTTTCGGCATCCTCGTCGGTGCCCCCCGCCAGACCGCGGCCCGATACGGCCTGACCGATGTCGATGCTGTTCTGACCTGGCTGGAAGCCGTCGCCACGGAGGTTCAGCCCGCATGACCGGTCCCGCTCCCGACCGCCCGTCGCTGGACCTCGCGCCCATCGGCAATTGCGCCATCGCGGCGCTGATCGACCGTGCGGGTCGTTTCGTCTGGGCCTGCGCCCCCCGCGTCGACGGCGATCCGGTCTTTTCCGCCCTGATGGACGGCCATGCACCCGAGCACGGCTTCTGGGCCGTGGAGCTTGAGACCCTGGCCACGGTCAGCCAGGCCTATGTCCGCAACACGCCGGTGCTCCGCACGGTCCTGACTGCCGATGATGGATCGGCGATCGAGATCATCGATTTCGCCCCCCGTCACGCCAAGCATGCGCGCACCTATCGGCCGCTCGCCTTTGCCCGGATCGTCCGGCCGGTGGCGGGAACGCCCCGTGTCCGTATCCGCCTGCGCCCGTCCGCCGACTGGGGCGCGCGTCGGGCGGAGGCGACCTCCGGGTCGAACCACATCCGCTATCTGTGCACGGACGTCACCCTGCGACTGACGACGGACTGTCCTGTGTCGCATGTGCTGGACGAGCGCGTCTTTCGTCTGGAATCCCCACTGCATTTCTTTCTGGGGCCTGACGAAGGCTACGATCAGGAGGTCGGCCCCGGCATCGGCGCGACGCTGGAGCGGACAATCGCCTATTGGCGTGACTGGGTGCGCAGCCTCTATATCCCGCTCGACTACCAGGAAGCCGTCATCCGCGCCGCCATCACGCTCAAGCTCTGCGTCTTCGAGGAGACCGGAGCGATCGTGGCGGCCATGACCACCTCGGTCCCGGAGTTCCCGGAGAGCGGGCGGAACTGGGACTATCGTTATTGCTGGGTGCGCGACGCCTACTACACGGTGCGGGCGCTGAACCGTCTGGGTGCGGTCGATATCCTGGAGAACTACCTCGTCTATCTGCGCAACCTGGTGGATTCCTCGGCCGGGGGTCACGTCCAGCCGGTCTATGGCGTGGGGCTGGAAGAGGACATCGACGAGCGGATCGTGACATCGGTCGCGGGCTACCGGGGCATGAAACCTGTCCGGGTCGGCAACCAGGCGCGCGAACATTTGCAGCACGACGTGTACGGACAGATCGTCCTACCACTGGTTCAGAGCTTCTACGACAGCCGCCTGCTGCGGGCCGGCACCATCGACGACTTCCATGCCCTGGAAAAGGTCGGGGACCGGGCCTTCGCCATGCACGACCAGGTCGACGCCGGCCTGTGGGAGTTCCGCACGATCGCCCGTGTGCACACCTATTCCTCGGTCATGTGCTGGGCCGCCTGCGACCGGCTGGCCAAGGCGGCCGACCGGCTGGGGCTTCAGGACCGCGCTGTTGTCTGGAACGCGCGTGCGGCGATCGTTCGGACGCGGATCGAGGACGAGGCCTTCGTGCCCGAAGAAGGCCGCTTCGCCGCCAGTTTCGGCGGCCAGGAACTGGACGCCTCCCTGCTCCAGATGGTCGATCTGGGCTTTCTGGAGCCCTCGGACCCGCGCCAGATCGCGACCTTTCACGCCATCGAGCGTGATCTGAAAAGGGGCCCCTACCTGTTCCGCTATGTCGAGCCCGACGATTTCGGCGCACCGGAAACCGCATTCAACTTCTGTACGTTCTGGTTCATCGAGGCCCTTCACCAGAACGGCCGCGATCAGGAAGCGCGCGAGATCTTCGACCAGATGCTGAGCCGTCGCACGAATGCCGGTCTGCTGAGCGAGGACATTTCGCTGGGCGATGACGAACTGTGGGGCAACTATCCGCAGACCTATTCCCTGGTCGGCATCATCAACTGCGCCGTCCTGCTCAGCCGCTCCTGGACGGACGTGCGATGAGCCGCCTGATCGTCGTCTCCAATCGCGTGTCGGCACCGGTCGATCCCGCCGCCGGCTCGGCGGGCGGTCTGGCGATGGCACTGTCGGCGGCCCTGCGCAAATACGATGGCCTGTGGTTCGGCTGGTCCGGCAAGACGACGGAGCAGTTCACCGGGGCGCTCAAATACGAGGATCGGGCGGGCGTGACCGTCGCCCTGGTGGATCTCGAGGCGCAGGACGTCGACGAATACTGCAATGGCTATGCCAACAAGACCCTGTGGCCGCTGTTCCATCATCGGGTGGACCTGACGGCCTATGAGCGGTCCTACGGCGAGGGCTACGAGCGGGTGAACCGCCGCTTCGCCGAGGTGCTGGCCCCGCTGCTGCAAGCCGATGACGTCATCTGGATCCATGACTATCACCTGATCCCGATGGCGCGGGACCTGCGGCGCCTCGGGGTCAGGAACCGGATCGGCTTTTTCCTGCACACGCCCTGGCCGGTGCGTCAGCTGCTGGTCACCCTGCCGCACCATCGGCGTCTGGTCGAAAGCCTGTTCGCCTGTGACCTGATCGGGTTCCAGACCCAGGAATGGCTGGACCTGTTCCGCGACTATGTGATCTCCGAGGTCGGTGGCGAGCTGTCCGGCTATGACGGGCTCGAAGCCTTCGGTCGCAAGGTCTGCGTCGGCGTCTTCCCCATCGGCATCGACGTCCAGGGCTTGCTCGATGCCCGCAACTCGCCGCAGGGCTCCCGGACCTATGACCGGATGGCGGCATCCTCTGCCTTCCGGTCCATGATGGTCGGGGTCGACCGGCTCGACTATTCAAAGGGGCTTGAGGAACGGATGCTCGGCTATGAGCAGTTCCTGCACGACAACGCCGACATGCGCGGCGATGTCTTCCTGGTGCAGGTCACGCCGATCAGTCGCGACGACGTCGACACCTACCAGGACATCCGCGCCCGGCTGGATGCCCTGGCCGGGCGGATCAACGGCGAATACGCCGATATGGACTGGCAGCCGATCCGCTATCTGAACCGCAGCTATCGCCGCGACCAGCTGGCCGGAATCTATCGTGCCGCCCGCGTCTGTCTGGTTACGCCCCTGCGCGACGGCATGAACCTGGTCGCCAAGGAATATGTCGCTGCCCAGAATCCGGAGGATCCGGGCGTCCTGATCCTGTCGCGCTTCGCCGGAGCGGCCGAACAGATGGGCGAGGCCCTGCTGGTCAATCCGTTCAGCCGCGAGGAACTGTCCGACGCCATCAAGAAGGCCCTGACCATGCCGCTGTCGGAGCGGGTCCGGAAATGGCAGGCCCTGATGCAGGTCGTGCGCGACACCGACGTGGGGATCTGGCGCGACAGCTTCGTCGGGGCCCTCAATGCCGTGGACATCATCGGCGACGGCGACGCGCCCTTCCACGAACACGCCGACGCGGCGTGATCCGGTTGAGCCTGTCTTGTCAGCAGCGACCTTTCCATCGTGCGACCCGGCCCGTCGGGCCGAACAGGTGTCGACCATCGATCAGGCAAGGCGAATCGGCGTGCCCGATCAGTAGATCTCGAACAGCCCCGCCGCGCCCTGGCCGCCGCCGATGCACATGGTGACGACGCCGTACCTGGCCCCGCGCCGCTTGCCCTCGATCAGGACGTGGCCGGTCATCCGGGCCCCCGACATGCCATAGGGGTGGCCGATCGAGATGGCCCCGCCCGAGACGTTCAGCCGGTCCATCGGGATGCCGATCGTGTCGGCGCAATACAGGACCTGGGAGGCGAAGGCCTCGTTCAGTTCCCAGATGCCGATGTCGTCGACCGTCAGACCGTGGCGCTTCAGCAATTTGGGCACCGCATAGACCGGACCGATACCCATTTCGTCCGGCTCGCAGCCTGCGACGACCATGCCGCGATAGGCCCCCAGCGGCACCAGGTTGTGCCGCACCGCTTCGCCCGCCTCCATGATGACGCTGGCCGAGGCCCCGTCCGACAGCTGGGACGCATTGCCGGCGGTGATGAACTCGCCCTGCTGGATTTCCTCGCCGCCCCCGAACACGGGCTTCAGGCCCTTCAGCCCTTCCAGCGTGGTGTCGGCGCGATTGCCCTCGTCCCTGGACAGGGTGATCTCTTTCGAAGACGCGTGACCCGTGGCCTTGTCCACCACCTGCATGGTCGTCGTCATCGGCACGATTTCGGCGTCCAGGTAGCCGGCGGCCTGGGCGGCGGCCGTCCGTTGCTGGGATTGCAGGGCGTATTCGTCCTGGCGATCGCGGCTGATGCCATAGCGGCGCGACACCACCTCGGCCGTCTCCAGCATCGACATATAGATGTGCGGCGACAGCTTCAGCAGCGCCTCGTCCTTCATCCGGTACAGGTTCATGTGCTGGTTCTGGACCAGAGAGATCGACTCCAGCCCGCCGCCGACGGCCATCTTCTGCTGGTCGACCACCACCTGTTTCGCCGCGGTCGCGATCCCCATCAGGCCGGAGGCGCATTGCCGGTCGATCGTCATGCCGGGCACGGACGAGGGCAGGCCCGCCGCCAGTGCGATCTGACGCGCCACATTCGTTCCAGTGCCGCCCTGCTGCAGGGCCGCGCCCAGGACCACGTCCTCGATCTCGGCCGGATCGACGCCGGCACGCGCCACGGCATGCCTGACCGCGTGGGCCCCCAGTTGCTGGGGTGCGGTGTCGTTGAACGCCCCGCGATAGGCGCGCCCGATGGGGGTGCGGGCAGTGGAGACGATGACGGCTTCACGCATGACGGGCTTCCTTGTCGGGCGCCCAGCCGAGGGCTGGAGCGCGGTTTCCTCGGGCGCTGTCCGGCTTCTGTCGGCCGGTTGAGCGGATGGTTCAGACTTACGCGCCTGCCGTCACGTCAAGGCAAGCCGTCAGGGCCCGATCAGGCGTGGGCCTTCCGGGCTTTGGTGAGTTCGATCATGCCCTGGGCGGCCCCCATCTCCGGAACGATCTCGCCGGTCCGGTCCGAGATCGCCTCGAACCGGGCGGCGACCTGATCGGCCGCGTCGTCGCCGACGATCCGCACGCCTTGGGTCAGGGTCACATAGGCCCGCTCGAAGCCCCCGGCCCCCGCCGCCAGGATGCAGCGCGTCGGCGCGTCCTGGCTCACCAGATAAAGCAGGCCCGGCGACACCAGTTCGGGCCCCAGCGCCTCCAGAGGCAGGGCCGCGCCCAGGTCTTCGGTCATTCGCGTATGGGCCGTGGGGGCCAGGCAGTTGACCCGGATGTCGTTCTTCGCCCCCTCGATCGCCAGGGTCTGCATGAAGCCCACCAGCGCCATCTTGGCGGCCCCATAGTTGGCCTGGCCGAAGTTGCCATAGAGGCCGGACGACGACGTCGTCATCACGATCCGGCCATGGTTCCGCTCGCGCATCCCGTCCCACACCGCCTTGGTGCAGTTGACCGCCCCCATCAGATGCACATCGACGACAAAGCGGAAATCCTCGATCTCCATCTTGGCGAAGGACTTGTCGCGCAGGACCCCCGCGTTGTTCACCAGGATATCGACCGATCCCCATCTGGCGGTCGCCTCGGCCACCATGGCCTTGACCGCTTCGAAGTCCGTCACCGACGCGCCGTTGGCCATGGCCTCGCCGCCCCTGGCCATAATCTCGGCCACCACGGCCTCGGCGGGACTTTGCGACGATCCCGATCCGTCGCGCGCCACGCCCAGGTCGTTCACGACCACCCGGGCCCCGCGTGCCGCCAGGGCCAGGGCGTGTTCACGCCCCAGACCGCCCCCTGCACCCGTGACGATCGCCACCTTGCCGTCGAACCGAATTGCCATCGAGCCGGACTCCCTTGTTCCTACAGCCTGATAACAGGACGCCGCGTTTCGCCAAGGGGGGTATATGTGTTGAAACGGCGCCACAGTCGCCGCATTGTGAACCGCAATGCGGAACCTGCTCTGCAGTCTGCCGTTCGGCTTCCCGAGAGTCGCGTGTAAGCGTAGGCCCAATGCATCAACCAATAATGAGGACTGACATGAAGTTTAAACTTCTCGCCGGCGTCGCAGCGATGGGGCTTCTGGCCGCTGGTTCTGCGTCGGCTGAGCCGGATGGCTGGTATGGGGCGGTAGACGCCGGTTATCAGTTTATTGAAGACATCAACGCCGAGTCTTCGGTGACGGCTCAGAACCTGAGCTTTGAAGTGA